>Ga0163217_1097243_pt1 | contig 14602 bp, 23 predicted proteins | sample SynspAceP_FD_185933 | JGI IMG/M metagenome (GOLD analysis project Ga0163217, IMG submission 185933) | Saline lake microbial communities from Ace Lake in Antarctica - Synechococcus sp. Ace-P (PacBio error correction) | ecosystem: Environmental > Aquatic > Non-marine Saline and Alkaline > Saline ... | reverse complement strand
TATCACGCAAACGAATCGCAAAAGGGTAGGTATCTCGCCAGCAGCGCCTGACTGATCGCAAGCGGCACAGTTCTGTCGAATCGCCAACGAACGCCAGATCCAGGTCAAACAATCGGAGCTGTTTCGGTAATGACAGGCCCTCAACGCATTGATCCTGACAATCCGGACAAGAAGGTCACCGCCTTCATCGGTCGTCGGTGTGGCAATCAACGCTGCTGCGCTGCTTTAACGCATGACGAATCTGGTCGATATACTGCCGCATTACGGCGAAGATCATTGATGGACGGCAAAGGAACATCTATGACGCGACTGGATGTGGCAGAGTTGCGCGCAAGTGGGCATGGGGTTCCAGGAAGCCCAACCCGTTCCAATTCATCTACGAGAACGTTGCCTACGGCCTGCCGGTTGCAGGGCGTCAGCATCCAAAGCGGGATTGGATGAGTGGTCGAGCGTCCCTGCGTTCAGCGCTTGTGGGATGAGGTCAAGGATCCGTTGAATGACAAGCCTTTGGCATGGTCGGTTGGTCGAAGCAGCGCGTCTGGTCATTTGCGGCGATTGCGATCGACCGGAAGTGATTATCTCGACGAGACGGCCCTCGGCACTGGATCCTATCTCGACGCTGGAAGATCGGAAAGAGCTGATCAAACGAGTGAAGAAGGACATACACCATCATTATGTTTACCACAAACATGGCGAGCAAGGCGGCCCGTGTGTGCGACTACAATGCATTTATGTAATGAGGTGGACCTTGATCCGCAGTTTGGCGATAACCAGAACACTGTTTACCAACCCGGCCAAGAAACAAGACCGAAGGACTATCATCACTGGCGCTACGGCTAATCAGCGAGATATTTTTCATACAAGAGATAAAAAGCCTTTAGCAGCAGCATCTCCAAGGTTTCAATGAAGAGGCGGAAGATATCGTACGGAGACTGCTGGAGATGGGTGCCTGTGAAAAACAGTTCAAAATGCGCTATTACTGCTTGACGAAGTGAGAAAGTCGCTGACAGAGTTGCGGAACAACGACAACGAGATCAATCAAATGGAGCGGCAGATTGCGAGGAGTGCATTGCGATTCTCGGCCCCGTGTCAGCCGGCGGCCAGCGACCTGGGCTGTTTTTTTTTGGGGGGGGATGTGCATTACCAAGTTTGTCGATCTGGAACGGGACTCGCGACGAGGCCTCGAAGATTGCCAAGCGCGGCCCTGCACACTGGTCGAAGAAGGCAGTCGCCACGCGGTTACGTCGAGTGCACGGCACATCGGCACACGTGGAAGATCGGTGCCAGGATGCGCTGATGCCTTCGCCCGGTCGACAGTGATCCAGGGTTTTGGTTGCACGCTGAGACAAGAAGTCGATCAAGGATCAAGAGCGCGATGCGCGAGATGGTCACTACATGATGGAGATCCACGTCCATCAAGCGGGTACTGGAGCATTCTGGTACTGCGTTCGTGGAGGCGGGCGGTGACAACCCGCGCGCCCCCAGTGGCTGAGAAGTGATCATTTGTCAAGGGGTACCGAGTGCGGCCATTGTTTGGCGCATGGAAGCCGAATCAAGAAAAACTGATACGCGTTGTTCATAAAAAAGAACCCGCCTAGGCGGGTTTTTTATATATGACCATTACTTTCAGGTCACAATACAACTCAGCGAGCTGAGAAGCTTCTTCAGGCGGGTCACCTGGTTAGCCGGCATAGGGATGGCCCCAACAGAACCAGAAAACACCGTTCTGAGTGCCCGCAACTGTCTCACAGCGCCTTCCTCGTTCATATTGGCGCGACTTCTTTCAGGACGCCCACCAGCTTGCTGATCACTGCGTGCAGCTACGCAGGGATGCTGTTGAACGCGCTTCGCCGTCTGCCAAGGGCGTGGGAGTGCCAAGCATGCCCCAAGGTCATTAAGGTAATAGTAAGCGTATTTCATGGTTTATCCTTCACAGGGCTATCAATGCGATGGGCATGCTGAAGGGCTTTATTAGCAGTGCGATTCAAATTGCGCTTAACCATGACAAATACAAGTGGCATTTGTCGCAGAATTACGTTCAGTTCGTCAGAGCCATGGACGCGACAAATGATGTTTGGTAGTTCGGACACAAAAGCATTGGTGTGCTGTTGTGTGCATCTTTGAAGATTCACGCAGCGTGCGGAACCTATTCAATAAATTGTATTGGAGTTAAGCATGGAATCACCTTTTCGATTGAATGGCATACCCACGCGATGCGCGTTGGGAGTGCAGGGGCGCATCCGTGAATGCGTGGCAAGGCTGCGGCAGATTGGGGATGAAGGCAGGCCTTGCTGGTTAACCGATCCTGCTCGCAGGTTTCCCCATGTTGAAGAGGCCCTGCAGAAACTGACGCGATGCGGGCTTGCGTAGATTGCCTGTTCCAGCGCCATCAAGGGTTAACCCACAGGCAGCAATGTGGCTGATGCTGTGCGGCGTTGAAAGCCGGGCGAACACTGACGGCGTGATTGACTTTTGGTGGCGCATCGCCATTGATGGGCAGGCCATTTGCGCTGAGTTGCGCACCAGAGCTGCACGATATTTGAAGGCGGCCAGCACATTGTGCCGCAAGATGCTGCCGTCGTCGCGTACGGACTACGGCAGGTACGGGAATCGGAAGTGGGCCAGGGTGGTTGATCACCGATAGTGATCACGTCAAGCCGGCCGATTTTACCTGAAGATGGTGCCCGGCAATCGTTGGATTTCTGAGATCGGAGTGACTGAGCTGCCGGCCAAGCTCACCGCAGCCGGGTCATGGATGCGGCGCACCATTGGAAAGCTATTGCACGCGCTTACCATCCCATGGCAGCATCGCGCATGGAAGGCTGCGGTGTCAAGGAAGTACTGGCGCGCACGGACACGGTCAGGGACGGTGGAAGCCCGTCAGAGTGCTGTAGGTTGTCCAGCATGGGCGCTGGCATCCAGCGTGCCTGGGTGCCATTATAGCGATGTCGCATACCGGGGGCCTCTATAAGCCCACCATGCTGACTACCGATCATGATGCCTATGTATTGAGGGCCAACCGTGCCGCGGATTGACCGGAAATGCGGCGCTGTCACGTTATTGGATTTGCCGATTCAGGTTTTGAGGGAGTGCTGGCGTGGATACTGGAGCTGGGCCGAGATTGGGCATGCCCACCCTGCTGACTCGGATGGACGACAGTCAGCCGAGCTGATCGGCAAAGATGTCTTCCAAGTATGATCACCGCCCGGGAACATTGCGGTCAGATGGACGATGCGCAGTATCAGAACTCTTTTAAGCCTTGACGTATCTGTAAAACGCTCAGTCGGTCACTGCTGCGCCGGATTGTTCAGTGATTCGGGTGCAGGAGCCTGCCTTCTGGGTAACCGCACGCCCCCATTGACGCTTCAGGTGTGCATTGGGTCAGTTTTCCCAGCATTGACGTTGATGTCTGTGGGTTTGCCGCGTCTGCGCTAAGCTTGGGAAGAATTCAGACAAAGGACACGAGATGGCGAAAGTATCGGCCTGATAGTGGATGGACGCCCCCTTATTCGCGACTTGGTTAAAGAAAGGCGTACGGGGAGTTTCGGATTGCAGAATCGGAAGAGGCGGCAATGGCGCAAGGCCGCAACCTAGCTCAGGCCGGTCATAGGGCTTCGGACCTTGACTTCTGCGACTGGAAATGCGGAAATGAGATTGGGTTGGAGTGCTGCAATGGTATTCGCGGCACCTGGCTCTGGAAAGACGCCTTTATCATGAGTTCACAGCCGCGCGACAGGAGAACGTTCATTGAGGCGATTCAGTCGGGCGTCAGTTTATTATATCGGCAACTTTTCTTCCACGATCAGTCAGTGCCCAAGGTAAAGGGCGTGCACGCCGTGGCAGTCGAGCTGCTGAAGGGCCGCAGGCACGGCCAGACCGGCACGGACGCGATCGGTCAGCATTGATGGGCGCAACCCGCGCTCCGGTTGCCGCGAGCGCCCCAACACCGCCCGTCAATCCCTTGAACGCCCCGCCGGAGGCCAAAAGTGTGGGCAGAGCCGTGAAAAGGCGATTACGCGGCGGCGCAGCTCGGCGTGGCAGGCGAACATTCGCTTGCAGTGGTTCAAGGGCATTGGTAGCCTGCGTGATGCGCTTGTTGGTGGTCCGCCACTGTGAACGGCTACTCAGGTTTTGAAATGGCGTGCTGGATTGGAGCGTGGGATAGCGACAGTCGGTCGCGGCGCCATTGAGTGTATGTGCATGGCGTCACGGCATGGAGGCCAAGGTATTCGACTCGCGAATGGCTGAAGGTCACACTCAGTTTGTCGATCGGATCGAAAAGGCTGAGTATCTGTGCTCGCTTGATTGGCGTTGGCGTGCCGCGCATTACTGCCGGGGCATGACCCAAAGGGTTCGACCAAGCGGTTCAGCCAGGGTTCAGGCAGGCGCGAGGCGGGGAGTGCAGATGAGGTGCGTGCCATGACCGGCGGGCTGAAGATGTTCCAGCTTGCCTGATGGTACAGCACGTGCTTGACGTGCCAGCCAGGCCGGTACGCCGTGGTTGGTGCGCGGACTGGAATCCACCCGGTAGAAGCGAGTTCGGTCAGGCGGTTGTGAATGTGCGCGCCGCCGATACGTACGTTGTCATGCGCTAGGATGCGCCCCTGTCGTCCTGCCAGCATCGGATTTGATGTCCACCATGTCAGGGCGTGTATTTTACTGCGTTTGAACACCAGTTGGAAAAAGGCTGCGGCATTTCCACTCGCTGCCTCTGATACGCACCTTGTTGGCCACTTCCAGGCTGATCTGGGTTACGCTTCACCTGACAGGCTGACGTCCTTGCGATTACTTCCAGCATCAGTCGATGTCGGGACGAGTTTTTCCCTCGGTTCTATTCTGCGGTTTCAGGCGGGCCAGCAATCAGCAGTAGTTGAGCAGCTTGCATTGCGGCGGCCTTGTTTGCTGATCTGATGCGAGCGGTTTCCCCCAGCGCGGATTGACAGGTTCACTGTCCAGCATGGTTTCCAGATAACACACGACCACGGTCAGTGCGTGCGCAGTTGTGGGAAGTTTGGCGACGAAGTACTTGCGCATTGTTCCAGATTTTGCAGCCGCGTGACGTCACGCACCACATAGGCGGTCGCCATGCCCGTGTGGGGTGATGGTGTATTGCAGCAGGTACTGATGTTGATAGCGAGGGGATATCAGCGCTTCGTGATACTCTCCTTTGCTCGAAAAATCGACAAGCGGGATCGCGTATCAGGTTTCGGTTGGCGTACTGCCGCTTCGTTTCGGGCGCACGAAGGGACCAAGGATTTTTCAGCGGGCGTGTCCACACTCCATTTGACCCCCGTTGCCGGTCAATCTCACACGGATCGCTCAGCGCTGCGGTGGACGCCTGAATCCGGTCCCAATTAACCATTGCAGCGCTCGCGCTGGCTTGTCCGACGTTTGCAGGTGGTAGATCTATCGAAATGTGCCCCATACGCCTTTGTTTTCAGCGGGCTTCGTTGGGTTGATGATCAGCAGTAGGTGAAGGGCAACTCTGGCGCAGGTTCGACCAAGAATACGGACTTTAACCCAGTACAAGTGCCAGGGCTACTGGTCGAATCCAGACCTACGCCGGCAACGGGCACAGAATCCAAACAGGCGATAATCACGCCGCAGCATTTGTCTTTCAGTGATCCATTCGCCGCATCCCATACACCTTACATTTGCCGTTGCTGGCGTCATGTGCCAATTCAGGATCAGCTCTTGGTCGGAAAACCTGTTAACCGGTGCGCGTTACTGTCTGCACCAGGTGTTCGTATTGGCTGCCAGGGCTTTGGCAGGACGGCGATATGCACGTCGACGTCGTTCTTCCAGTACACGTTTGCACGCCCAGGACCTGGTCCAGAGTTGGCGCGAGTATAGGCGCGTCCTGGTAGTCCATTGAAGAATTGGCAGCGGTATTCGGTCGGCCCATAGTCGGCGGGGCTGTCGTCGATTGTACCGCCGTGGCTGGCAGATCCAGTGCAGACCGTCCCGATTTCGATCGGGCGTCGTTTTCGTGGCCGGACGGGCGCATACGCTTTCAACGTGCACCCAGTCGCCCGAGGCGAGAAGGGTTTGGTGATTGTAGTCTTCAGCGCCGACTTCAGGCATTGAACTTGTGTCTCTCGCCCTGGCGTGAGGCATGATGATCGCGATTTCTGAGGTCATCTGTTACGCTTCAGGCGCCGAGCCAGCGATGCCCGGTTGCCGGTGAATTCAGTCCAGCAGAATCAGACGGGTTGTTGCTCGATTACTGCAGCTGGCCTGTTGGTATTTGTCGCTTCGATGCGTCGTAGCGGCCATTTCAGCGCTACGGCGATCATTTCCGAATCGGGCTTCGTCATCGAACGATCGTTTGTCTTGCTTGCCAGGTTGTTGCCATCCCGTTTGCATTTTGCTACATGCGCCGATTAGATTAACACTTTTGTTGCGTTGTGTGCTTTGTCGGGCTCGCCTGATAAATTCCGCTGGCCAGGTCTAGGGGGTGCCGGCCAGGCGTAATGAGCGCAAGACGATGGAAACCAGGACATGCCTGGCCCAGTGTATGGACAGAAACGCGCGCAGGAGGCTGGGTCACGGCCACGGATCGCACTGTTGCAGACAAAAACTCAGCAGGAATGCCGAGCAGCCAAGGTGTGAACAGCCTAGTTCCGAAGCGGCTACCGACACACAGACCACAACAGGGTCAGACCCTGCAGCAGCGATGACGACACGATCGGCTCACCAAACCAGGATGGCGGGGGATTTCACGCGATCTGCAGGTCGTCGTCCGTCAACATGGGTATGGTGTCGATAGCCACCGTTCCAGAGCAGATTGGCGACTGATTACAGAGCCAACAGCAACACCGGCAGGTGTTGGTTTGGGCCTGCGAACGCCATACGGAATGGCAGGAGAAGCCGCACCAGTTACCAGTTGCGGTAGAAGGTGAGCGCATGACAGAACGGTAGAGGCCGCCAATTGCGACGCCACCGAACGACAGGGCAATAGGTCAGACCATTGAGTTGCCAGTACCAGAACGGCGCTGTTCCCCCGATATAGGATACAAAGGTCACAGGCCTCCTGCGCCCCGGTAATGCGGCCGGTGGCCAGCGGAGCCGTCCGGGTGCGGGCAAGCCCGTCGGAGCTTCGATCGGATAGTCTGATCACCGCAGCCGCGGCCGCATGCCTGATCCGCCCACACAATTCACCAGCACCCGGAGTTGACATTCGTCGCCGCCAGCCAGAGGTGCCAGAGTGTGGCAGAGCAGGCATAGGTGCCTATCGGGCGATCAGGCGCATCACTGGTGAAGAAGTCGAGCGCTTGGGATGGCAGGCGGGCGAGGGGCAGTGTATGAGAAACCGGGGCACAGCCGTACTCTGTGAAATGGTTCAGCTCGCAGGCCAGCCGGGTAAAATACCTCACACACAGTAACTGCAATGCGTCATGAGTGCGAGGCGCGCCAGCAGTCGGGGCCGTTGACAGGGCGGGGGCAACCCGTGCGCGGTACGGCTGATTGCATGCCCCGGTCGTACCTTCGGGGTTGCTGAATGTAGAGCAAGGATGCTGGTACCAGGTTCTAGATCGATGTTCGAGCGATGACGCGGCATGGCGACACTGCGCGCAAACAACCCGCGGCGGCACGCGCCGTATGCAGTAGCACCTTCGCGGGTCCAAACGGGGCCTTCCGGCGGACGGGCACGCAAGGCCAATGCTCATCCTCGCGGCGCGCTGGGAGCCTTGAAAGCAGCTGGAGCGAAGGTCTGTGCGGCCAGCGTCGGTCAGGGTCAGGGTCAATTGACCCTGGTCGGCACAAACCAGTTCAAGAGCCCCGGATGGAGCTGCGGGTGCTTGTTCAGGGATACAATGGGGCAGGTGGTTCGCTGCAAGGGTTTCCAGGTCGGAGGTAAAGTCACACGTGGCGGGTTCTGACGCGTATTCAGCGGGAGATTGCATAATTATGGGTGTTACGCCGGTGGCATGCTCTGCGGCAGTCCTTGGCCTGACGGGCATATTCCGGTAGTGTTCTGCCCCAGAATATTTATCCGTTTTTTCTGTTAATTCATTGCAGGTGGAAGATGAAGAGTGGGCAATGTGTGGTTGTGGCCTGATTTACGATTGAAGCGGAAGGGTGGCCGGAGACGGCTCCGCCGGCCTGCCTGGCAAGATGTGCCGCCGCATTGCAATGCCCGGATTGCGTGTGGGCAAGAAGATTTTTGAAATGATCGAGTGGCGACCGCCCTTTTGCAGGAGTCCTGAAGTGTCCGATAGCGCACACTGATTATTTTGGGACCGGCCTGCCGGTACAACCTGCCCGGGAGTTTCGCAAAGTCTGATAACAAGCGTGAGTGGTTCTGGTGACCGCTTGATGACGGCAGTTTTTATACTCCAACCACTGTGTCACCGGCTTTTTTCCAAGGGAAGGAAGAGAGACTGGGAATGGCAGGGACGCGCAAACCATGGCGGACAGCTCAACGAAGGTCATGACGGTGGGTGCGGGCATTGACCGCCTCAAACGCAAGCTGCATCACACGAATGGGGACTGGCATACCAGTGATTGTGTTGGCTGCCCGGCGCTTAGGCAGGAACTGCCGACGTGCTGCGCTTGGGCGAAAGCTGTTCATCATGACTTGAGGATTACGCGCGGTTTGAGGGCAATTGGCAGGCAAGGCGCGTGGTGATTATCGGCCAGGGCTGATCGGCAGCGAGTTGCAACGATTGGCCAGTGGCGGTATACAGGGTAAGGTGGTGGCGCCCGATCTGCAATTGATGCCAGGACTGATCCGCCTGTGGCGGCGCTGTTTCAAGCGCCTGGAAGCGCACTGGGGGCAGTTCACTGGGCCGCTCATAGTAGCGATGGCAGCCGAGCGCAGGTCTCGCTTGGAGTGGTGATGCAGCGTGATCGAGGAACTGGTTTGTAGCCATCGGCCTAGATTTGGCCAAATACCGACAGCTGCCAAGCGCGCTTGGCCTGCGTCGGGGGTGACGTGACCCCGGAAGCGAGGCACGACGGCATATTACGCCTGGGGACTTGTTGCCGAGGTGCAAGGCTTGAATTGATGTATGTATGCATGATGACCCCCGCCGCGCTCGTGGGCAACGCTAGCCGGAGGCTGCGCAATCTTACGCCATGCCAGGTGATGGTCAAGACGCAGCTGCCATTGGTGTCGCACAGCGGTGGACCGTGCGGATGGCGCCTGGACGATCAGCGGTAGCGGCGCGGATTGCCCGCGCTATATCACGATGCCCAGGAGGATGTGATGCACGTTACGCGACTAACGGTATTGCTCCAGTAACGCAACTCGGCTTAATCGCCAACTGCGGCCTGCTAGCTGAATATCGGCAGATTCCGGCTCTTTCGGTCTTTTGTCGGAAAACGTGAATCTGCGCAGCAGAAACCTTTTTCGGCTGGCGCCGGTCGGCAGTGTGCCATGCTGATCAAGATGTGAGGCAGTCCAGGAGCTCTGCCCGGTCTGGACGGTCCGCTGCGAGGATGCAGCGGCCGGTAAAACAAAAAACAACATGAACGAGCTTCTATGGTAAACCGGATCTCGGCTGCGGCTATTGCCGACAGGCTGACCTGCCAAAAAAAAATGACTCAGGCAAACCGCGTTGCTCAACGCGACATTTCTTGATGGAAAATCACCAGCATTAGCCGTAAAGCAGTTTCACCCTGGTCGGGGTTCCGGTACTATTCCTGCGCGTCACGGGGTGCCCGCACGCAAGAACCCGCAGACGGGTCACCTGTGCCATAGGCAGTAACCTGTGTCCTTTCAACCAGGCAAAAGCTGAAAAAGAATCGGTTAATGAGTTGCGGATCGGGGAGTCTGTTCGCCCGCTTGGGGTGATCCAGGCGGGATCCCGGATAACGCAAGGCATGCTTTGATTTCGCTTGCCCATTTCAAGGGCGTTCAATGGTCGTGATCGCAATATGGGCTCAATCGTTGCTGTCCATCGTGTGGTTAATTGCGGACCCAGGTCTTCAGGCATCCTCGCGCTCCAATACTTGTGAATGATGTTGGCATCTCACGTTCAGTCCAGCCGTTCAGTAGCGCCTCTGGATCTCGATAGCGGACCCACCATTTGCCCTCCTGAGCAGCAAGCCAGCCAGGTACAATGGCATAACGCTATCCGGGCTGTGATACTGGGCATCGTGCTGGTAGCGGACGCCGGTCGGACACTCGGGCAGCATGTCCCAGAAACGCACGCAATGCCGATTTGGTCGCGGTGACCCAGCAGGTGCTGATCATCAGTTCCACCGAGGATGAGGGTTGTTTGATGGCGGCAAAATTGTCTTGAAATAGGCGGAAAATAAAGGCCAGCCCCAGATACCGAAGTTGTGCAGCAGGCGACAATAGTTGCGAGTCGGGGGTTGTGCGCAGCCCCGGCATGGCTTTGGAGACTTCGATCACGGCGGGCGTGTGATGGATGCTCGCGTATTGGGTATTTCCTCTGGGCATCCTTGGGCAGGTTGAGGTTTTCCCAGGGATAACCAAGCGAAATTGATCACCGATCAAGCCCCGCACGGGCACCGATGCATCTCCACCGAGCGGATTTTCGGCGCGCGTAAGAAGTGATGAGGCCCAACTGACCCTGCGCGCCAGGCTCGGATTCGGTCTCACCACATCCGGCCGATCGTCCGATGCTTGATTCGGGGATGACCCCGCCAGCTTCATGACCTTCTGCGCGTGATTGGCATGGCCGGTATTCATGTATTCTTCCGCCGCTGGGCATCCGCAGCGCGAGTAAAAGTTATGACAGCGAGGGTTAGATCCTGGCGTCCTTGCGCGGGTCGGAGAAGGTGGGCAACTGTCTGCGACGGAGAAGCGCGCCGAGCTGGCCTTGGCCAACCAGAGTACGCGCCCGCTGCTGGTCAATTCAGGCCAGCCGTGCAGGCGTGTCAGCCAAGGCTGGGCTGTTCAGCAGGCTTTGTTCGAACAGCAGGGGCGAGTGAAAAGCGATCGCAGACCAGGCAATATTGAGCTGGTGGCTGGCAGAATTAGTTGCAATGCACCGCTCGCCACGGCTCAGTCACGCCGACAGCGTGATGATTATATTTACAGGATCACGAGTTTGGGAACAAAGCCAGGACCGGTGCCAGGCTGTCACATAACAGCGATGGCCTGTACTTTGCTGCGCCGGTGGGCGGCTTGGCCGCGAGGCCGCAGTATTGATACTCAGCCTGCTGTGCAGCAGCTTTTCAGGTGGGCGGTGCATTTGGTCTCTCGGAGGCGCAAGGGTATTCATGCAATTGTCATTGTTCTGAGAGGAGGAATATTGCGGCTAGGCGGCAGAAGGCTACAGCGGTTCTGTCTGATCTTAGCATGGGTCCGCGGCTGTGCTTTTGTGCTAGGCCACAGCAACTCTTGCCGCAGGATTTCCCCGAGCAAGGTGCTTTCAGGGGTTATCAAACCTTGGGAACTGCTGCCGTGGGGCCAGCCAGCGGTTGATTCGCGCGCGCAGCGGCTCGGGTAGCGCGCTGCATCCAGCGCGGCAAACTCGAACGCGGGGCCGACAGATCGGAGTCGGTACCAGGTGGCAACGCGGAACTGGACAGACGGTTTTCCGGGTGCCAAGACCTCCCCAGAGGCCGAGCTTGCAAATCTTCTCGGCGATCACGAAACATCGCGTACTCTCGCGCCTGATGCCAAGACGTATACGGCCCAGTGGCGATCGGCGCGTGTAAAGCAGGTACGCGTGCTCGCAGTTATAACGCGTCCGACGCCGCGCACTGAATATGCAGTGCGCCAGGCCAGGCGTCGGGGGTTTTCATGATCATCGGCTGGCATTGGGACATCCACGCCGCCTCCGATGACGTGGTAGGACCAGCAGGTGCAGATCTTCGCTGTTTGGAAACCGCCGGCCATTGGATCTCGGCGTTCAGTGGGTTTCATGCGCCCATGGATCAGGCCATGGACAGCTTCCGGCAGAGTTTCGCACGAGTGACTCCCAGGGAGGACTCGCGGCTGCTGGAGTTGCTCGGAGTCTTCAATCAGCGTGCAATACCCAGTAAGCCTGGCGACCTGTCGGGCGCAGCCGCGCGTACCCGCTCGACGACTTCTTCCGGCGGTGTCGGCATCATACGTAATTGAACGGGTGCGCGCGGCGGCAAACTATCAGCACGAGGTGTCGACGCGTAGGCGCTCATGCCAGTGTGCGTGGAATCGGTGATGGCGTAATGATCAACTGGTGCGGCGAGAAATTTCCGCGGGCGCCTTTGTCCGCGCAGGGCAGACGTGCTGCACGCCGAAGCGGGTGTTGGGCTCGTCGATAATTCGCAGGCCCAGATTGCGAAACTGCACTTCGCTGGAACAGCGCGTGGGTCCCGACACATGGGCCGCGTCGCGGTGCCCATCATCTGGCAATGGTTTCTTGCGGACTTTGCCCGTTGAGTTTGCAGCAGCCAGCAACGGAAATTCCAGGGGAAAGCGAACCAGGCGTGAAGTTAGCCGTGGTGTGCTCTGCAAGAATTTCCGTTCGGCAGATCAATGCTTCCACTGCCAGCCAGCTTCCAAGTGCTGCAAGGCGCATGGCGCTACCGTCTTGCCTGCGCCGAATCGCCTGCACCAGGCGCAACTCGGTGGCGTTGTTGCAGTCGGTGCTGATTGTCGACGGCGACGCGATTGCTGCCGCCCGTCAAGCGGGAAGGGAAGCGCTGACAAAACTGCGCTGTGAGCTCCTTAGCGGGCCGGCATGGCGGGCGCTGGTGCGCGCGAATGGGCGCGCAGGCGCCAACAGGTCAACTGAGGGCACAGACTCCTCAATAGGCGACCGCCGGAATGCTGGCCAGTGACGGGCCCTTTACCAGGGCTGCAAATCCCGAAGGCGGCAGGGCGATGCAGGGTGCGATCGTCCATGCAGGGAGCCAGTTGGTACTCGCTTCGATTCTCTTCGGGCAGAGGCAATCGGCTATGCTCTGCGCCAGCCAGCAGAGGCAGGTTCAGACAGGCTACGCAGGAGCGCTGTTGACAAGGCCTTGGACTCGGGTTTAATGGAGTCAGGTGTCTCGGCGACGCGGGCAACGGTACATTGCTGTCCAGGTTCTGAGCTTCGGTGGTATATCTCCGCCCTGAAAGCGCGAGGTAACCTCCCATAGCAGCGCAGCGGACTACGCGTGCAGATTGGATTTCAGTGCCGGGAAAAATAGTAGAAGGCAGGTCAGAGTTGCCGCTGCCGTCCTGAATCCGGATAGCAGGTCGGTGCGCCGGCCCCATGACAACCGCGCTTGCACAACACCTTCAATACCATCATGCCGGGGGCCCAGGGCGCCGATCGGATCACGCGGTGCGATCCTGATAGGCAGGGCAGATGGAGAGAGATCATGCACGAGCTCAGGACCCAGTTGGATTAGCTTTTCGACAGAGGCTGCGATATACCCTTTGAGGCCGTCAGTGAGGTCTTTCTGCACGGGGGATGGGCTTATTTGCGCGCTTTGGGCTGGCCTACCGGGCCTTGGCCGTACTTGGCAGAGGGACGGATCGAATCGTGAGAATTCGATGCCTTTTGGCGCGTGAAAGCGGCACGCCAGGCAATGGCGACGGTGCGATAGCGTGGCGCTTTGAATGACTTGGGACCAGCATTCGGACTGTAATATGCGGTCGATACGGCGGCGACATCGGGCAGCCCGGTCATGCCGATGCGAGGCAACATGTGCGTATGGTTCAGGTGACTGGATTCGTAGTGTTTGGCCGCGATGTCGTTCATTCTTGCGCAGCTGGGGAGGTTCCAAGCACTAGTACGAAGCGAGGTGCTTCACCGAAGCAGCAGCAGCTTGTTGTCATCAAGCTCCTGAGGTGACTTGTGCGGTCTCCAGGATGATTAGCTGGAATCACAACTGAAAGCTCGTCGGTAGACCGGTTGGTCAAGGCACGTCGGCCTCGTTGAAGGCAGCGCGATACATGATCGCGTCCAGGGTCGGCAATTGCGCAGCTTGTCGCAGCAGTACATGGTGAAGTTTTTCTTCGATATACAAGCGGCATTTCCGGGGGCCAGCGTTGTGCAAACTGTGGACTTAGGTGCGGAAACAGGATAGGGCCGATGTGTAGATCGGCCTACCTTGAGCCGGCGCGGACAATGGTTCTTGACGGCGTGGCCAGTTCGCGAATGGTTCATCGATTCTGTCGAGGACCTTCTGCGCCTGGGCCACAATGCGGCTCGCCATTCGGCGTTGGACTCTGACCGCGCTCTTTGCTTGCGCTCGAAAAATCACACCCCCAGCTAGTCCTCGTAGGATTCTTGCCACGTCCAGCGTCGGCATTGTGATACATGGCACGCTCCGCGCGTGGCCGAAAGTGCTTGCTTCCTGGGCCAGGGTAAACGATGTACGCGTTCGGTCAGGGTCATGGCGCCTATAACTGCCTTCTCATATTCAATTGGCCCCTAAGCATAAGCGGGGTTGAGATAGAGGGAAGAAAAACAATGAAACAGGTTACTTATTTGTCCGGTTTTGGTTGGATCTGGGGTTTTACGGGCGCTGGGTTTGCCGCCTGGCTCAGCGGGTTTGGGCAGGTAACGGGTTGCGGCGTGATCCGAGGCCTTGCCTGGAAGGCATTTAACGGCCGGCTTTTGGCGTTGGGGACTGTCAAAGATGGACAAAGACCGGGCCGGGAACCCCCCCCCCATTTATTTCAGGGGTGATTTTGGCTCCTGTG
>Ga0163217_1005016_pt1 | contig 14602 bp, 10 predicted proteins | sample SynspAceP_FD_185933 | JGI IMG/M metagenome (GOLD analysis project Ga0163217, IMG submission 185933) | Saline lake microbial communities from Ace Lake in Antarctica - Synechococcus sp. Ace-P (PacBio error correction) | ecosystem: Environmental > Aquatic > Non-marine Saline and Alkaline > Saline ... | reverse complement strand
TGCTTATACACATAGAGTTAAATGGTTTAAGATATTAAAAAAATTATTACTGCTTTGAGGAAAGCCCTAAAATTCATCATAAGACTGGTACGCAATGATGGGAAGTTTTGGAATGTTGTTGTTCAGAAATATTTTTAGGTGAAATTTTCAATAATTTAAAGAAACTTCACCTTACCTATATTCCACTTTTTAAAGGCGGCTGAAGCTATTTATTTTTCATTCGAATTGGGTATTAGAATCTTGTTTCCATTTTGGAGTCATAGTTTTGGTAGTTCCTTGCTTACTGTATTGATACGGTTGAATAATCGAAAGATTACAAGGCCTCAATTCCGCTTTTCTTTAGGCTTGCCAGGACTTCTTTCTCGCGCCAAATTTATGCTCCACCGCAGGATCTGGATATTCAAAGGATGCAATTCTGGAATCGCCACTTCCTTACTACTTTGTATCCCTTGTTCAATTTTTTTTGTTGCGATAAGGGGGTGAAATCCTAAAGAGGGGAGCGTCAATCCTGTTCCTGCAGGCCTTTGCACTTACCGTTATTAGAGGATTAATTCATATCAATAATTTTTTAGCAAAATAGGCCACCAGCGCAGGTACGATCAGTAAATGTTTACATAGGAAACCGCAGTATCATCCTTAACCGGTTTTGCATAAAGCCAGTTCATTAAGGTTGCCTTCATTCGGATCCACCAGTTGGGGTAGCCAGTTTTTCCTTGGGCACATAGTTTAACTCTTACTTATTGTTTCTCCACTGATATTGTTGTATTAGCCCTAAAAATTTCCTGTGAACTCCTTGAGATGAATAAGTAAGTATTTGCATAAAGAATTCCGCATTCATTCGCTTAAAAATACGGCATATTTTTATCGATTTGGTATTAACTGCCTAATACAACTTTGTATGGTGTCCAAATTCTGTAACATGGGGACTAATAATGGAATATTCTAAGGAAATCTTCTTTTCTTTATAAAGATGGAGCTGTGACAAATCAAAAGTCTTTTACTTCTACCTGACTTTTTTAAACCAATGTCCTGCCAAGATATGTAGGTTAAATTGGCTTTATAAAGATTGTTAGAGCTTTGCGCTTCTTATGTTCTGGTATAGTTGTCTCTCATGGAATTTGGCACCATTTATTTTTATAGGGTTGTTGAACAGGGTCTATGTTCATTATTGCTTTTCAAATTTTCATATTCTTCAAAACTACTGATCACTTATAACAAAAAAGTATGCTTTTTTTGTAAGCAATTGACTCAATTTCATATCCCTAGCTATAGCATAGGGTTCATAATCCCTATGCCAAACTACTTACAATATTAATTTGGAATCAACTGTGCCATAGGCCTTTGGTTCTCCAGAAGGATATTAGTATGTCGATCACTGTGACTTTAGGACTCTTTTATCTTTAGAAGTGATTTGATGGATAAAATACCCATTTCGGGCACAATCAATCTAGGTAATTTTTTAAATATGGCTGGTCAAAAATAAAATGTGGGAGTTACAGGGAGTTGAGTCAATGCCTTTGCCAGCGCTGTATGTCCTCGTTTTGCTTAGGTACGTTATACCAAAAAGGAATGGTGTTTCGTCTTTGGGATGAAGTTGTAACGTCTGTTCGGGTTTCTGATTCTAGCACATATCTTAGATGTATAAATTAATTTGAGGCTGCCTGCTTTACCTACAATAGTTTTTCCGGAAGTAAATCAGGGGCCATTTTTTAAAGTAATTAAGATTGGTTCCCAAACAATACAATTTAATGGTTATCTTTGTGCTACCGCCTTTTTAATATTTATCTACTTTTATTCAGTCTTACAACAATAACCCTCTGCCCTCTGATATTAAAGACCTGTGTCTCCTCCAAAAATCAGGTATTGCCTTAATACTTTTTAAACTCTTGTTAATGGGTGTTTTGCCGGTTAAGATTTTTTAATTTTTTAGGATTTTTAATTATGAAAATTCTAAAATGGTTTCTGTATTCTTTCTATAAAATATGGGAGTTGCCTAATCTGGTATATGGTTGTTTTATTTATTTATTTCACAATTTCTCATCGTCAATCGTTGGTCAATCATTTTCGCATGGGTCGTTTTGTGCCATGTGTTCTTTAGTTGCATTGTAATACCGGCCAATAACGATTGGGTACTTACTATTTTAGGTTCATGGGACCCTTGATTTATCATTTGTAGACGGTGACCTGCGACTTTGGGTTACACCCACTTTTTGTGCTGGAAAATGGCAGATAAACGATGTGCGGCTGTATGAGACCCTTTTTTTCATTTTCCAATTACGATTTACTTGTCAAATGTGAGTACTCATTCTGTTCATGATCCGAGTCCCCAGCGGTAGGAATTCATAAAAACATTGTTTTACAGAAGCCCCTGCCTAAAATTAGGCCGATCTCTCCACAATTAAGACATTTGGATTTTACAAGAAATTGTTATTTTCCCTGTTTTCACACTGATTAAGTTAAAATCTCCCTCGAAGATTAAGTAATATTGAATTAGGGTCTGCAATTCGGGTTTTCCATTTTTCTTAAAACACCTTGATATGATATTTTTTTATGAATTAAGTAATTCATTTTGAATTGATTCATTTAAGCTATTTTTAGCTATTAATCTAGGCGTGTTTAAATTTATTAATTAGTACTTTTAAGAGATATTTTTGCGCAGATGGAGGCAGGAATTTTGAGGATAGCTGTAAACTACGGTTTTTCAAAATTTTAACGGAAATATTGACAAAAGAGGGCTAAAAAAATTGACGAATTCTTAACAGGCTCTTACCAAAACCTGCTTAAAATGGATAAGTTACCTAAATTGCCAATACCATTATTCAATTTCCATTGCTTCTTGGCTGTTGAAAAAGCGTTTCTAGATAGGAACTTTTTTTAAAGTACTTGAGGATACGTGGTATTGCACAAATGGTTGTTCTTTGCTGGGATACGACAATTGGAAGGAAATTACGACTTCGATCTATCAACAACTATGAAACTTTTATGAACGGGTTCCTATTGTTTCTTATGAGGGAGTATTGACCTATGATGAGCGGTCAAAGAAGGGGAGAGCAAAAATATTGTTGGCCAAACTACCATTAAATGTTTGCAAGAGTAGTGGTACTAGCCAATGCCAAAAGCAAATTTATTCTGTCAGATTCGAAAGCTTGGAGGTTGTATTATATCAGTAGGATTTGCTACTGTCTGTATTTAATTAATATTGGAAACTCGCAATTGTTTTCTGGTAGAGTTGTGCGATTGGGGGGGGTAAGAACTGATTCGGATATGGTACATTTTCGGGGATCTTTCGGGCTATTCTAATAGTAATATTATTGCATTTTGGCGAATTGAGCAGGTCTACAGTATAAGGTGTGCTTATGAGTGAATGGGAGATAATTACAGGGATCATAAGGAAGTGTTCAAGAGAAATGTAACCCAAGTCTGGCAGGGAGTGGCTTCGGGGATGTGGTGCTTTTAAAATAGATGTCTTGTAGGAACAGGAAAGGAATCACTTTTTCAGTCGGGAGAATGTGGAGTGTACTTCTGGGCGGTGTTTAGTTTTAATCTGTCAAGGATCAATTTTCCAATTTATTTGCCCGAAGAATTTCAATATTTGGAAATTTATACGCTTCCCGAAGGTTTTTTTGATCGGGATAGAAAATATGCGTATGATCTATTGCTGCTGTTGGATTTGATGGTATTTTTACGAATTTATTCCAATGGATTAACCTATGGGACAAGTGGCAGATTACTCTTTCCATTATGGAAGTGAAGGGTATAGATCAAAACTAGCGGTTAATAATTACTTCCAATGCAGGCTTTGGCGTTATTAAAATTGGAGATACCGTTTGGGTTACCTCTTACAAACCCTATAGGATCAAAGTTAACAGGTTAGAACAACAGCTATAAGGTATTCGGGAGAGGAGCTCCATTATTGATAAATTGCAAGAAGAAGCCTTGAAACTATATGTTAAAACGGGGATCAGAAAATAATGGGACTATACGGTGGCACCTATATTATGGAGGGTAAGGAAAAATGGGTGCGCATGAATGGATAGTTTAGATTTTGTAGCCACCTGGATATTGCTTTTTACGAATTTCTTGATAATGCTCTTAAAATCTATTGACTCCTGGACTTCGAGGCCAAGGTCTATAATAATATTACTTTTAAAGTTCCCCGGTGCATATTGCCAGAACATTTTTTTTTGATTGGCTAAAAACCAAAAGGACAAGTTAGGAGGGACAATAAAATTCCACGATATTCCATAAAGGGATTACATCGAGGAATTGTTAGATATGAAATAAATGAGGCTAAACGGTTTATTGTTTCAACTTAGAGTTATCAATGTTTCCTTTAATTTTTAATTTTTATTTTATGGGAATAGATTGTAATATTGTTCCGAGATTGTGGGGATCTAAAAGGGCTATGGGTTACTCCTGATTTAGGTTATTAAGCAATATTATAATATAACCTTTTACGTTGTAACATTTGGCGATGGTTGTTTGGCGGTTGGACTCTGCAGCAATATACATAAAGGAATTTATTGAAGGAGGTGTGGAACAGCAGTGGCCCATTTACTAAAAGAAAAGAGCCAGCACTATTTGGGTCCTTTGGCTATCGAGAAAGGAAATTGCATGGAGGCAGCACTAAAGGATTGCAAATGAATCGTTTATGCTGGTTCAAGTACAGGTTAGTTCTCGAAAGAGAAGCAAAGGTAATGTTTCAACTACTTTATGGGCAAATGATGAGTTTTAGACAACCAAGGGACTGGTCTGGTCCATTGGTGAGTTTGGAACTGTTATATTTTTGGGATGAGCTCGTATACCTGATGAGAAGATAATCAGTTTAAGTTGTGCAGATCTGTTGGCTAGGTTATCAAAAACAATAGTGCTCGATACGGATTTCTTCTATTTAGTTAGGGAAATATAAATTAAAACGCTTAAGGCCAGTCTTACGGATGTTTTAGCTTTTTAATGTTTCAAGGGGACAGTTTCTCTGTCGGCTAGGTCTTGTTACCTTAAACTGTTGTATTCGATCAGTACTAGGAAACTGAAACATAGTATCTTGTTGATAGCTTGCCAGGGAGCGTTATCTTGCGCCCCTTTGCTATTCTATGGTTATTAAAATATAGTCCCATCTGATCTGTGATCTTAAGGAAAATGCCATCATCTTAAACATTTTTCGGCTTGATTGTTTTTATGGCCGTTTTTGGTTCTGTTAAAAATGGTTAGGGTTTCCCTATCCAAAGGATTTATGGGTAAGTACAGGTTTGCAATAATTCTTGGTATAACAATCCTTTTAAATCTTTGGACTATGTATTGTAGATATTATTGTTGTCTACTTTTCTTAGCTTTGGACCGCTATAGCCTACGGCTGCATGTTAACCCTTTTGGTGATGTGCTTTCATTCCGTCAAGGACCTCGGCAATAAACAAATATTTCTGTGGTATTTCTATACATTTTTAGCGGCGATGCTTTCTTCCTCCTTTTGGGGCAGGGTACATTTCACTGGTTACCTCGCAGTTTAGACAGCCTTGCTAACGCCTTCTCGGATACATCGAGGTATTGAGGATTATCGCTTTTACGAGCAATTTTATCAATTTCATCTATAAGTCGATTACAGTTTCCGCCCTTTTCAAATTGGATCCGCAGCCTGAGTAACGCGTAAGTATGACTTTCACTTTCCCTACGTAACGCTTCGGTAAGACAGGTAGCGCAAACAATGGCCTAAAGATTTATACATTCTGGCAATGTTTTTGCCTTGGGTCTTACTGTCGGTTTTGACTCCGGATATGTTACTCTTTTTGGATTTTTATCGTTTCTTGCCTTTTTGGTTTGTAGTGTTTTTGTAATGGTTGTAAACTGCAAGGAATTACCTTTTTTGTCGGTCTTGACATATTAGTGTCCCAATTCCTTTATTCAAGGTTTTTTTTATGTTAGTCAGGAAGGTCTTGTTTCTCTTGGTTGCTTGGGATCCTCGCAACTTTTCATGTTGCCTGTCTACTACAACGTGCATATATGCGCTCAAGGCCCGCATTAATATTGGGTTTTGGCTTTTTATACCCCCAAAAGGCTTTCCTAATTTTTTTGCCATTATATTTTATCACTTTCATATAGTACGAAAAATCTATTTTGGCTTCTGCATAGCGAGGAAACGTTTGATGTTTCGTCTTTTAGTGTCTCTAATTCCTTTCCCTTACTTAAGATCTCTCGATCTGCAATTTTCTTGGTTGTTTGCTTTTCAGCCCATCAATATCCCTTCACTGTATCACTTGGACTTTTTCAGGTTTGTTGAATGTTGCAATTATTGGTACATTCTCCCTGTTATTAAATATCTCTAGGTAATCTCTATATCGCTGGCCGGCCTTGTGCACGCGAGGTTTGAGATCTTACCTGATGGGTAAGACCGCTTCACGTTTTCCTTCCCGCACCCAGAGAAGCACCCATTAGAGGCTTTCCATTACGGTGCATATAGTGCTATCGGTTTTTTGAACTGCATAGTGTATAGATTCCTTAAACTGCATTAAATTCGCTGGCGATTGATTAATTTGATGTCTTCGTAGCATCTGTGTTCCAGTAATACTGCGCTTGTTTACCAATTTGGAACTTGGTCTTGTTCCCCGTTTCCCAGAATAATCTTCCATCATTATCGGGGAAGAAAAACATCCATTGCACGGTTTTAGCTTGTCTTTCTTCTTTAATGTTGGTGCGTAAGGTTGGTGGGGGGTAATATACTTTAGCATTGTATCGTAATACTACATTTTCCCTGATGTTTATAGGTAGTTTTTGAATTCTTTCCGTATCCTATTTTTATCATGTTTTTAGATAAAAAGTGTCGAATATATCTTCGACTTGTAAATTATTATTTTTAGTGAATTGATTTTATAACTCCTATTCTGGGGCCGAATTAATTGTTACCTTCAACTAATCAATTACCCCGTTAATCCCTTGACAGAAGTCTTCGTAGTAACGTTTTTTGTTTTAAATTCGCTTTCTTTATAAGGGTCTAGTTTTTTGGCTCATTATGTCCGAATTCTTTTTCTCTTTGGGTTGGAATATGCCCAGTGCAATTATTGTTCAATTCTCTTTTGGGTTAGCTGTCAATTGTGATTTGTTCTTTTAAAGCTTTTGCAATTCCTTTTCATCAACTGGATTTGGAATTCGTGTTTTCTTGCTATGATTTTGGCCCCTGATGTTTGGTACTTGCGTAAACTTTTCGAACTTTTAAATTCTTGTTCGCTTCCTCCTTTCTGTTCAATGGTTTTTGCCGTTGTCTGAATCCATTTGGGTAGGATTCGATGGAGGTCAATTTATATTTTCTATTTCAGTGTTGGTAATTATTTGGCAATTCTGTCGGATGTGCTTCAATTGTTTCTGATTTCTTTGATTCGTTCTTAAGGCTTTTTCCCCGTTAGTGACCCGGTATCTTGAAAAATTTATCCAAAACTTTGGTCCATTTTGCCCGGTTCTTTTCGTTATTTCTTCCATGGTAAGTAACTTCCGGGTCAATTTTTCGGTTTTTCACCGTCTTATACCTAAAGAACTACCATTAGGTGATTTCTTGAACCTGTTGTTTTAGGGTGACAGTCGCATTTTTGCTAAAGGCTTTCAGTGCTTTTTTTGTTTTTATTGTTCATTCGATACCCGGTCTGTTGTTTTTTCTTCCGTTCGGTTCTGAAACTTTGATGATCTTTTTCAATTGGATTTGCTTATAGTTCCGTTTGCTTTTGTACGCTCCATGCTCTCGGATCCATTTTTTACGGCCTATATCTTATAAGTGGGTGTATGGTTTTTCCGATTTAGTCAACATTGAAAGTTGGGAGCTGCCCATTCAAATTCCAAGGAATTTTTTTCGGATTCCCAGTTAAGTTGTTGTTGTTTTGGAGTGGATTCTGAATCAACTTTTTTCCCTTGCTAAGGTTATTGTTGAGATTGTTTTGCCAATTTTTAACTTCTACACCAAAACTGCCCTTTTCTATTGTTTTTTGATCGTATGCCAGGTACTGACCCTTTTCTAAACTGGTTTTTGCTGCTTTCTGTAGTTTTTAGATTGTTTACTTTCGAAGTACTCTTTGGTTTACGCAATTTATATGCATTTAATCGTTCAAATGCTCTTTCGTTGTTGTTCATTTTATTCTAATTTTAGCTTTAATAATGGTGCAGTTATACTTTTCTACCTCACAGTTTTAACATTATATGCAAAGGTAAATAGTTTTCTTTTGTCTATTTAGGAAAAGAAAATTTGTTGTAGAGGGAGTTAGGCTAAGTGTGCCCACATTTATTTCTTGACGCTAAAGTAGTCACCGCAAAGGAGCGTTTATGGCCGTTGTATGAGCCAGAAAGGAGGGTTAGGATTTGGTACCCCGTAAGGTTGGTTAACCAAAACCCGGGCTTTACCTATAAAATTCACACTTGGACCATGCAAATAATGGCCGTAGTACTAGTGTCCTCCCCAAGCCACTGTTTATGTTGTCTAATAACAAGGTTGCACTAAGGGAGAATTCTAATTATTTATTTTATTTTTAGGGTTTAAAAAAAGGGTTGTGTGTTTTGGTTTTTCCCCCTTAAAGTTAACATTTATTTTTCCGCTGTAGAAAGAAGATTTTTTTAGGTCTAGTTAGGCTATTCATCGTGTCCCGCTAATTTTATCCGGAATTTTAGGCGCTATTTGATAAATTGAGGATTTTTATAAAATCTGGGTGGATTGTCGCATGTAGCATGCCATGCTTATCTTTGTTTCATATGTGCGATGGAAATTGTCTTTTTTTACAGTTAGGGGGGGGGTCCATCAATCTAACGTATTCTGATTTTTTCTCCCTTTAAAAAAGTTGTTGGACTGTGTAGGTGTCGTTGACCATGTTTTCGCCAATTTCTCTTCGCTCACTTAACCTTCTGATTGAAGCGAACAAAAGCCTTATCTTCCCATACAGATTCTTTTTAGAAATGGCGATCCCCGAACATTTGTATGTATTTGGTTAGCTGCTCGTCCGCTTCTTTTCTAGGTTTTTAATGGAGCGGATATTGGCCTTTAGGGCCGTTGCGCTATCTGATGATGTGGAGGATAGGCTTTGGGGCATTCAGACTACAGTTTTGTTGTTACGGCGGGGTAGCGGACCAAGCAAAGATGCGTTTTCCTCCATGAATGCCGTATGTGGCGCTAACCATATGTGGATGTTGCCAGTGTACCGGTTTTACGTCTTCTGTAGAGATTCATATTTATTTCTTGGATGAAAAACTTTTCCCATGGTTGCGTACTCTAAAGATGGACCTGAAACTCCTGGCTTTTTCACATCGATTTCCATTGTCCGACATTCCTAACATATCCATGTGATATGATGGGACCCTTCCTATATTAGAAATGTAAATTGGATTTTTAGCTTGTTTTAGATCATATTTAATTACTTTTCGGACCATATGGGATTCGCATATTAGGCATGGCCCAAATGGAATTCCCCTAGGTGGGGGGATATTTCCCTTGAGTATTTTTATTGTCCCCAGTCAGGTGATTGCGCATTTAGTTCCATCCCAATTGATGGCCACCTTTGGCCGTCAGTAAAACAGTTCCCGTTCTTTTTCCTTGGCGGTATCATGGGCAAACTTTCGGTATGTCATCCCGGGTCGGGCCCCATGTTAGCGGCGTTCTTAAATCGATCATTTTTATTTGTGCATCGACAATGGAGTTCTGTTCCGTTATTTCTAAATGTGGTATGAACCTCTTTTAAAAGTTCCCTGTGCGTTAAGGGGTCCCCGGCGTTGGTTTTAGCGTCCCGGTTTCGGTAACAAGGGTTTCTTGTGGCTGTTACTTACAGCAGATCTATAGAGGCGATTTTAGATTGCTTCCATGTTGAATTCGTGTTTGGACTTTTATTATCCGGGCAGCTTGGTTTTTTTGTTTTATCTGGCTAGGTGTATGGTTTTCCTGTTGCTCAAATTCTTCATATCTTGGCTTTTTAACGATTTTTGGTTAGTTTCCGCACGTGGTTTTTCTTAATGTTTGCTTTCTTTACCTTGCTAAGCTTGTCTATCCTATAGGTATTAAAAAAAAAGCCCAAAATACAAATTGGATCCCTTTTGTGTTTTTATGTGAGGATTCGGTTCGTTACTTTTGGATTTGGCGATTTTGGTATTGTTTTTTAGGAGGTATTCTTGCTGGGAAGTGAGAGTTAGCGTTATGGTTATTAATTGGGAAGGATTTTTTAATTAGCTGTAAATGTTAAGTCCATTACCCATAATATTGGAGGATGGGTCTTGAAATTTTTTTTTAGTTATTTTGCGTCCTATATATGAAAGTTGATGATATTCCCAACAAACATATTGCCCATTGCGATTTTTAGGTAAGTGTTCCTGAAAAGTGATCCAATTCCTTTAAGGATCCGACCTTAATTCCCTATTTCTTGTGGTGGAAGAGATTTTTTATTGGTTTTGGATGAAAGATCTGGATAAATTTGAGCGGTAAAGAGAGGGTTTACCCCCCCCGTTATTACTTGGAACCTTTTTTGTGCGACAGATTTCTTGGTTAGATGTGTTGGCCCGGTATTCCTTCCAAATGGGCTACTTTGGCTGTTCTTGTATGAGGAAGGTTGGTGATAGTTATCGATTTTAGTATTGTGGATGATTTATAGATTAACCTTTTTAAGGCCGGTATCCTAGTTTGGCGAAGGTTGTAGAAGGATTACTCTTTTTTAGTTGGAATTGCTCAATGTTGAGAGTAATAACGTTAAGTTTTGGAGGAGGGTTTATTACGTATTCGCACCCTAATGATGTATATTAGTTACCATTAAATAGTAGAGCATTTAATGAATTATTAATTTTTGGGGTATAATATCCATATATATGGTATACGAACCGATAATTATTGGTTTAACCAGGTTGATTTATGGTAATACTATGTTTCTATGAAATGTTGCATATTACGGGACTTTTATGCAGACAAGTGCTTGATTATATGTTAGGTTTTGTCGAATTCCCAGGAATGCCACAAGTTTTTTTGTGTGTGTGAAAGATTTTTAGTCTTATGGCCAAGGGAATGTGTGTGTTTTCATTTCGTTTAGAGATTGGTGCACTTTTGTATGTTTGTTCCCGTTTTGTTTGGGGCGGTAACCATATTAGGGGACGCTTGTTCGTATCTTGGCATATATGTTAGGGGTAGACGGTAGATGGTGGTTTTTGTCATTGGAAGGGATGGCGGAGGTGGGTCATGGATTTGTTAGGGCTATTACTGTTGTTAGAGGAAGTTTGGTAGGGTGAGTTGGCATCCATATTCCCGAATTAAGCATTGAACTTGCGCTGAATGAGTATAGCAAGCGAAGATACTATTCCCATGATTACCGGTAGAAGCACTTAATGATGGAATTATATGACTTCTTATGGGCCCGATGGCCTTTACCGTTGCTACCCCCCAACTGGATTCAGGTGTATTCCTTGTTGTGGTTGGCCCATGTTATTGCTAGGCCCAATCGTTGGTTTTACTTACTCCAATTGCAACTAATTTATGCGGGCTGGTGATGCTGTTGCCACTTTATAGGCTTAAAGTTTCGGAGGGAGAAAGTTTTTAGTGTCTCTTGACTCTAGATTGCAACCAGTGGCAAGTTGGAAAGGAGTTTTTATTGAAGGCGCCTTTTTACATTAATGTCGATTACTTCCGAGTTTTTCTTACAAAACACTGCGAATAATTATTTGGGGGCAGGTAAGCGGGATTGATTGTTTTTGGAGTGACATAAAAGACACAAAATTGTTTATCCAGTGGACATGAATGTATATTTTAGCTAATACTGAAATTTTATATTTGCCAACTTTTATTTGAGGTTTTTTTGCGGCATTCTTCTTTTCCATTTTTAATGAAATAAGGACAATTGGTTGGATTTGGGAGGTGTAATAATTAGGGTGTTGAAGGTTTCTTTTATTTTGTTCGGGTCCAGCGTTTGGTGGTTTGTTTATGGATCAGAGTAAGTTTGCTTGGGGGCCGTATTTTATGGGAGTTTTTGCTTAATGATGCTATCTGATATCCCTAGCAGCCCGGAATTTTATATGGGCATAGTGTTTGGAGGGTTGCAGGGTTTGGAGTTTATTTTTGTGGATATATTTACATCCATTAGGTGCATTTTCCTTAATCTTATCAGGGGTTATATTTAGATATGGGTTTTTTTTGTGCTTCCATTGCAGGATATTGGAAGGTGGGTCTTTTGAGATTCAATGCGTTGGCGAATTATAGGTCAGTCATTTTTTATGTGTTGGGGGCTGATTGGGGGTGATATACCCTTTACGGTTTTGGATGAGTAATCGCTAAGGGTCAATTTATTGAGTTTAGATTTGGTATTTTTTAGTGATGACTGGTATGTTTTCTCGGGGGTTACTTTAGTATAGGTTTGGAAGGAAACTTGTAGGATTGCTTTCAGTAATTTTAAACATGTGTTGTGGAAGAGGTGAAATGCAATCTTGCCAGGCATGGCCATATCATGGACATGTTAACGGGCGTGGGCAAGAAAGAAATTTAGGGTCTTTTGGTCATGTCAGGGAGGTGAACCAGTTAAGAATGTTGAGGTGTGCTGATTAGGTTTGGAGTTTTCTCTACATTATTACGTTTGTCCACCCCGAAATTGGGGCAAAATTGGAAGGTATGTACTTTAATGCGATTATTGGTTGTTTCCTTAAAAAAGATTTGATCTCTTGACTACAATATATAAAGTTGACACCATTGGCATCTAGTCTTTGCCCAAAGTGCTAGGGATTGTTGTGGTATATGGCTGAATAGGTGGAATACGGACTGTTTGAACCTGCCTTGTTATGGATTCGAGAAAGAGAATAAAAATGCTGCTAAGATAAGTATAAAGTAAATATATTTCTCCCCGAAGTATTGACCACCGACTTCATTAAGAACTCTTTACAGCACAATTTCCGAGTAGAATTTGTTTGATTCGTCGCGGGGCAATCGACCCAAAGTATTTTACTTTGGCACATCCGATTTGCAGATTGTATTTTATTGATGTATTTTGGCCGGATTTTTATCCGGGGAGATTTATTGGAGCCATTAACAATTACCGACATGAGCGGAGTTTGGAAACTGCGAATACTACTGAGACGACGGTTCATGTCACTTGAACTTTTATCCCTTTTATTCTTATTGTACTACATTGTCTGCTGCAAGGATAGTTCTATGAGATGGTAAAAGGTAGTTATATTGCGGGGAATTGGAGGTTAACGTCATTGCAAAGTTAAAACGAAAGGACGTAATGATCTGCGGGCTTAAGAATTGGGCAACCTAACAGTACCTGGGCCCCGTGAAATAGTTGCGTTTTTCAATAATTATGGGGGATTGGGTTTTTACGAATTATAGGCTTTCTTATCTTTAATTTGAAGGGGAGGAATTTTTTCTTCGATTATTTATTGAGAGGCTACCGCTTGTCCAATGTCCGTGTTACGGGTGTTAAGAAGAAAGAATTGATGAAATATTAGGTCGATCTTTAAAAGGGAAGAAGATTACCGAGAGGTCAATGCGAATTCCAGATTTACTTCAGAAAAAATACAAAAGAAGGTTACCTAAATGCCGGTACATTGCTACAGAACGCCAACACCGATGCCTACGCAGACATGGTCTTTATGTTAAGAAAGGTGAAAAGGTAAAATCCACGATATTGTTTTTGAAGGAAACCGTAAGTTGTTAGACAAATTGTAAGGCCTTGAAAAAGAAAAGTAAAGAAAGTTTACCGATTTGGAATCAATATATTGAGAGGATTACAAAACCGTTTGTACCTAGTGGCATAAATTGCGAAAGGGTTTTAGGATGCGAATATTGGATACTTTTGTTAAAGGTTTCCCCGATTGATATTGATCCCGATGTGAGACTTAAGTTAGAGGAGGAGGATAAGTCTTTTTTGGGGATGTGGATTTGTGGAAAACATTATACAGGGGCCCGTTATGCCCAGTTTGGAGTTGAAGGGGTACTATATGGCGTATTGTTGAGAAACGTATCGCGTGACTCCCGAACAGTGCTGAGATTTGGGCCAATTTATATTCCAAATAATGGTTAATTTTTGTCCAGTATTCAATCCCCGTGAAATCTCTTGTGAAATGTTACCTTCAATTTTGAATAGTTATTGAGGTGAAAGAGACTTTTCTTGATATGTACCCCGTTATTGGTATGTAAGACAATGCAATGTTTTTTTTTGGGATTTAAGCGATACAGGACGGCAAAATATATAAATGGACATTATTAGGGGTTAGGGAATGGATTGGGATTCTTTGATGCTGGAAGATAAGCGATATCCAAATCCTGATCAGATGCCGGAACAGTGTGACTATGATTAATTGGTAGAAGCTGGTTCTGTCAGTCGAGCTCCAAGGGCGGTTGGCGGTGGGTTTTATAGACTTAGGGGTTGTTTGTATTTCTCCATGAAATTTTTTATGGGCGAGGCTTATAGCAGTTCGTGGGAGATTGGGCAAACTTTTTTGCCTGCGTTAGGGTGGATTCAGCGTGTATAAGTTTATTTCTCGTAGCATGGCTCAGGGGGTAACGGTAAGGGTTTCATGATTCCTTTTAGATACCCGCAATTCTATTAATCACCCAATGTAGTCGTACGGATAAGAGAAAGCAATTTTCCAGTACTGGAATACCACCGGCCCCGGT
>Ga0163217_1087599_pt1 | contig 14606 bp, 25 predicted proteins | sample SynspAceP_FD_185933 | JGI IMG/M metagenome (GOLD analysis project Ga0163217, IMG submission 185933) | Saline lake microbial communities from Ace Lake in Antarctica - Synechococcus sp. Ace-P (PacBio error correction) | ecosystem: Environmental > Aquatic > Non-marine Saline and Alkaline > Saline ... | reverse complement strand
CCTTCTTCGTCGAAGACATTTCAGGGTCCACCGCCCCTTGGACTTGTTTCGTTGGTCGAAAGACCGGGCATCGAATGATCGTCGCATCACCAGCGTGCCCGAGCGCAAGCCCGATGCCCCTGTTCGGTAAGATGGGCAATTCACAACCGGCGAAGATCGCTCGGTCAGCTTCGTGCCGCTCCAGCAGGTGGCGCGAAGTTAGGATGGTGCGTCTCATCAGGAATCGGTCATCGCCCAGCTCGATCCCGGCAAAGCTGCGCCATCGCCTCGCTGTCGTTAGAGCATCTCTTCCGCCATCGGATCGCCTCAATAGCATACAATTCTGAAGGAAGTAGACCCGTAGCATTCCAGCTCCAAAAGCATCGGCGGGCGACCGCCCTTCGCCCGATTTCGGATAGGTGCGGCAGATCAGCGCAAAAGCACGGAGCCAGGGCACCACCGCATCCATCTCCGCCAGGAACAGTTCCCGCCGCGTCTTGCTTCTTCTTCATCGCATTACGAAGACCGGGAAAGGCGGGCGCTTTGGCATCGGATGGGCTCCTTGGAGGATGCTAACAATCTTACCAGATCATGCCCAAAATGAGAAGGTTTTCAGACGTTCCCTAACAACGGGGGAAATTTTCGATGTTAGGACCAAAGCAAGAAGCACAAGGCGCGGTTTACGAGTTTCTCGATGATGCTCATGTTCCCCAAGAATCAATCTGCTGCGCTCCATTGATAGGTTTGTCGATCTAAGCGACATCCGCCCAGGTATCTCGCAGATTTTCAGCCACACGGCCGCCCTTCCATCGATCCAAGAGCTTTTGATCCGCATTGCTGTTGCGTGCGGCTACTGCTTTGGCATCCCGGTCAGAAGCGTCGCACCTTTGCGAAGAGGTCCACCTAAACCTCGCCTTACCGTTGGTTCTGCCGCCTCGATTTTGTCGACCCAGTGCCCAAACCATTCACATTTCCAAAACCCGTCACGGGCGCTTTCGGAAAGCAAAACTGCTGAGGCATCTGTTTCAGAAAGACCGTCGCGCGGTGCATCGCAGGATGGTGTGGTGAGTGGGCCAGCGCCTTGCGGGCAGGATGCCAGTCTGATCGAGGCTGATGCGAACAAACAGAAACTCTACGCCAAAGGAAAGATTGACCACAGTGCCATCGATCCAAAAGATGCGCGCGTGCCGTGAAGAGTATCTGGATGTCTTGGACGACGCAAGCTTTTTGGCGCAGCATCTGAAGGTTGAGCCGAAGTTCACGTCCCATTCTGATCCTGCAGCCAATGGGACGGAGCCCGTAAAGGCCCTTGCATTCTTCAGTTATTCGGACCAACTTATCTATCGAACACCACCATAGCGTCATTGTGGATTGTCGAAGGCACAAGATCGATCCGGCAGGCCGAAGTCGGCTCGTGTGCACCATGTTGGATAGAATCAAGGATCTGCCACGATATTGATCCAGAACGGGCTCATCGGCAGGACGCTTGGCATATGGGTCAGGGCCCAATGCTGGGATGGCTAGTTGATCGCACATCAAACCCCACATTACCCGTGCTGGACCAAGCAGAGCGGACAGATGGCACATTGCTCCCGCACTGACTTTGAATTGGCGACCCCTGAGAACAAAACCGAGTACATTCTTGTCCAGAACGGTGAGCCGGCTCAAGCAGTTTCGGCGCAATTATTCCATCCGGAAACCAGTAAACCCACAGGCAAGGGCGTCTTGCCAAAATTACCAGGCTCTCAAAACACCACCTGCCAAGCTGCCCATCGAAGATTGAATTGGCTGCCCGAATGCCGATGGCACGCAAGATTACAAACGCGAAAGAACATGAAAGATGCCCGACAGTTGCCCGTGATATTTGCCCAAGACCAAGCAATATGCGATCTCGATGCGGGCTGCGAAAGAAAGTGAAAATGCCTCTTCGCCGCATCTTCCAAACGCATCCTCGGGTTGAGACGATTGCGATTTTACGCGGGCCATGCGGCGCAAATGACGAATCCTCCATCCGCCGCCGACCGCCCAAACCTTCCGCAAACTAGCAAGCACTGCCCGCAGGGTAGTTTGGCAAAGCCAATTGACAGAAGAGGATCTTTCTGCACCGCCAGCAAACGCGCAAGCCTGATAAGAAAAGGCGCTCGCGCTCCATATAGATCGCCACTTCTGCGCTTGCAACACGTTGTTTTTCACAGAATTTGGCGGAAAGGGGCTTTCGCTGCGCCGGGCATGAACTGGCAAGTGCGGACAAAAGTTTGATTTCGCTGCAGCTTTCCCGAACGGGGCCTTCCAGCCCAAATAGCCTATGAGCGTGCCCTTGGTCTCTCCGACGAACTCTTTCAGCACGGAAGCGGTGTCGGGCAGTAAGGAGGAGGGACGGCTTCAACCGCATCCTGATTCATTGCGCAGCAAAAGCATTGGGTGCTTTGTCGCAAAGGGTGCCTCATGCGGCTGTTTTCTTTCAGGCACATCATTGAATTTCCTGACGCCCCTGTTCTGGGCCATTGCGAAACATTCGACAAACAACGCATCTCCTATCCCGCATTTTCTCCAGTAAAGTTCGACAGAGAAGGGCCGCCTTCCGTCGTTGAGCGCCAACAATGAAAGACGCCGGCCGCAGTTCGACAAGTTCCCCGCCAAACTGAACCGTCGACAGAAGCGCAAACGCAGACAATGCTGTCACCACGAAAGATGTTCTGTGCGTATTCTAAGATTCCATCGTTCGCTGACCGCTCCACAACGCGCCGCGGACGAAGATCGGGCATATCGAGACGTAGAAAGTGATCCCGAATTTTGTCTTGATTGCCGCATAGAGACGACTGACCAGAATATCCTGAGATGTCTGTTGGACGCATTGCTTGAGCCCCTGCCTGCCCAAAAGTTTGGGCCAGCATCTTCGGGAGAGGTAAGATACTGCCCTGTGCAATTGGCGCTCCCTGTTGGTTTTTCTTTGTTGCCGCCGCCGCTCGTGCTGGCTTTACGCTGGTAGGAGCGAGAACCAGCACTTTCGTGTATTCCTCAGACCGATCGCCTGTTTCTTTATTCCTCAGCCATCAGTGTTTCCTGCGATACTGTGGTATGTCGGAAGCGCCGGATACCGACTGGGCAAGCTGATGCGTCGCTCAGTTCGCGGTGGGTGGGACAAAATCCGGGCCATTTGAAAGCTGGCATTTCAGTGCCGGCGAGTGCTGGGCTTTTGGGCCCCAATCCGCGCCAGGTATTGAAAAAAGCTATGCGCCATCTTTGACAAAGCGGTTGTAGCGGTGGTTCGTGACGGGAATCCGGGACCAGCCGTATCTGAATTTAAAAGGCCATTTATGCTGCCTCCAAAGCCAGTCTCTGATGTTGCTGCGCGGGATGCCCAGATCTCTCAGCTTCACGGTCCTGAGCGCCGCTGAGTTCGAAAAACGTGGCCCGCGTATACCCTCGCCTTGGCCAGAGCCTGTTCGGATCGTGATCACGCTTTTGATGAAGATTGAGCGGCCAGCATCCAAAAAGCACATCTAGTCCATGTATTTGATCGTGAAACTGCCATGTGATTACTTCGTCTTATTGCTGCGATGCAGTATTATGGCTGCACTGCAGAGATACCGCGCTATTGGTTACGCTCACAATTGGCGATTTGGCAAAGGGCCTGTCCAGATTGGCCACAGGTAAGTGATTGTAAAATGCGGATATTTCTGCGCACGATGTTGACCTTTGCGACTGTTGTTCGAACGCGGCAGCATTTCGGCTGCGCACGCAACATCGGAAACCAGACCGCCCTCTTGCGGTCAGCAACAATTGGTCTGCTTGAGGATCAGGTGCACTACCGTTTGCTAATCGGACCAGAACGGCGGTGACACCGACACAGGAAGGTCAGGAATTTCTATGAAAAGTGCACAAAGCCCATGGCGGGAAAAGTACAAAGGCGAATGCGGCTAATCCTGGAAACTTGGCGCGTATCCCGCGTGTGGGAGAATATCTCTAATAAATCGCATCAATGGTTGCGTTTGCCGTAAGCTCAGTGATCCCAGTTTTTGCCAAATTTCTGGAAAACAAAACCCGGAGGTTCCAAGTTTCATTGCGAAACTATCTGATTCGCGTGTCGACCTGCAGAGCGAAGGCTTGACGCTGGCATAGGGCTGCCGAAGCAACGCAAAATTCCGACGTCATGGTCGGCGTATCATGCAAAGCCGTCGGGTCTTATGTGCGTCACCTGCCTATCTGAAACGTGCGAACCCCGAAAAGTTGTTTGACGATTTGAAGGCAGCCGATAATTGTCTCAGGATTGCTGAAACAGCAAGCGTAACGCTGTGGGATTAACCCCGAGCCATTCAAATGACCAAGGTTTGAGGCAAAGGACGTTTTTGAGGGTGGAATACAGCACCGACGTTGTTTACCGACGCGGCACTGGCCGGGATTGGTATGCCGGCGCCTTGTTACATGGCGGGACCAAAAATTCCAATCTGGTGAGTTGGTCCATGTTTCCGGAATGCGCGCCACCAAGTTACCGACATCGCCATCATTTTGCCGGACAAGCGCAACCTCGCTCCAAAACCACGTGCGCCAATTGATTTCCTCGTGTGTCAATTTCGGGATGTTCCTGAATTTCAAATGGACAGGGCTTAATCGCTTGGCACATGGAAACCTCTCAAAAACAGGAAACCCCGATGACAAAAAAAATACAACACATACAGCAGAGACCTTTCCGAACGTTTGAACCCGGGCATGGGAGGACTCGCTGAATGCGCGCTATGGCCAACTGCTGCCCGGTATGGCCGGAGGGGTCGTCGGACTTTGCATATGGTCGCCAGTATGCTCGGCCAGCGGGTTACCCGCGTGACCGATATCTGGCAACCATCGCCGCTTTGACTTGCATTGGTGGGAGACAAAACCGCAGTTGATGGTTAATATCGCGGGTGTCGCAAAGCCGGATCTATCCCAAGAGAGAGAGATCGCCAGAAGTCATCGTTTGGCAGATGGCGCTCCTATGGCGGCTTCCCATCGGCAATCAACGCGCTGAATGGCTGCGTTGGAAGTTTTTGAGCAGAGGATGACGAGATCTGAGAAGAAAATCTGGGCTTTATCATGCCTTTGTAAGCAAAGCTATTGGCCCCAACTGGGCCCGAACGTGTCTATATTTGGGCGTTATTGAGGAACAATAGGTTGAACTTGAGGAAATTGCTGACTTCGGCTGCACTATTGGCACGAACTATGCGACACAGTCGGACGAAGCTGCTTTGGTTTAATGCTACGAAAAGACCGCATTAGGTTGATTCCATCCCGGGACCATCCACATTGGACCCTCGGCGATCTGCTCTTTTTCATGGCAAGGTCGTTTTGAGAGGACATTCAGAAACGGTTCAGCCATTGCTAATTCATCTTCACAAGCAAGCGGACGGGACCACGCGAAAGTGCGTGCCGCGATCCAGGCGAAGCCTCGAGCCTGCGTCAGTTTTGGCGGAGCGGTTCGGCACGACGGAGCAAAACGATCTCTACAAGTGGCGGGCATCGCGACAGCGTACTCGGACCGCAGCCACACAGCGCATCCGGTTGCAAACGACCCCCCCCCCAAACTTTTTTTGGACTTTTCCTGGCACAAAGAGGTTGTTGCGGTTGCGCTGCGCAAAGAACAATTGCTCGTGTCGCCTAACGATTGATCTACTGGCCGTGGTTCGAAGAGTTCTTGAACCCGGATGTCTCAGCGCCTCTGGGACTTGGATCGCTGTTTGCGCAGGCCACGGAGTGCGGAAATCTGCGCGATCTGAAGGTCAAAGCCGCCCGCCCTAAACACAAGCGGCTTTCAAGGCCTATGATCCGGCTACTTGCACATTGACGTGAAAAATATCTGCCACAAATGGCGGATGAGACGTCCGCCGCACCTGTTCGTGGCGATCGACCGAGCAACACGCTGGGGTCTTTGTCCGCGGTACACAACAAGACAAGCGGCCAACGCGCGCCGTTTTCTGCGGGGACCTGGAGCCGCGGCCTTGTCCAATGCGATCCGCCACCATTCTTTACAGACAACGGCAAAGAGTTCACGACCGTCTCTTCGGGGCTGCGCAAAAGGGTGCAAAGCGGGCCAGCATGACTTCGACGGCTTTGCACTGAGCGGCACGAGCACCGCCTAACACCGCCCAGATCACCTCAGACCAAACGGTATGGTGGAGGCGGTTCAACGGTTCGCATCAGAGGACGTGACTACAAAGCACCATTTCGATCCGGTGAAGAGCTGGAGGCAACCGCTGCATCGCTACGTCTGCCTCTACAACCAGCAGCTTTCCGCAGTCCGCCTTGGGCAGTAAGACGCCATTGCATGGCGATGAAAAACTGGCCACAAAACTCAGACCAGAGCGGTTCAAGAAAAAAAACCATGACTTACCGTCGGGATGTTGACAATTAGGGATTTTGATTTCTTGTTTATCTGGCTGATTGAACGCCTTTCAGAACCACTCGAAACTTAGAAGGTGATTGCAGCAACGCAGACGATAGACGGCGGCAGGTGGATCAAAAACAAAGGCTGCCCGCAGGGCCACGGACAGCCGACAACGTTCCCATCAGCCGCGATCACGGTCCATTGCCTTCCCGGTGTACGCGATAGCGGGGCGTGCGGCGGCGGCTGGGATAAATCAGCATCGCGGCAATTGAGGAGAACGCCCAACCACCTTTTGACGCAACGGGCCGACTGTGACCCGCCAATGCAATAGTCCAACGCAGCTGTTCGCGCTTTGGATGATCCGCTGATAACCCAGATTCTTCGCTGAGCGTTGATGTAATAGGGCAAGACCAACGCCAGCGCAAAAAAGCAACATATCACCAGCAGTGCTCCGACCCAGATTCACCCAAAGGTCACCCGCGCGAATACGCGCAAGAATATCGCCAAAAGAAGATACGCCATCAATCATTCGTATGCCAGATAAAAAACGACACAGCCACCAGCCAAAGGCAAGTGCATAATGTGCCAATACTCCAAGACAATGTATCCATCGCATAAAACCGCGTCCAGACAAGAAAGTTGACCGTTTAAAGCCATCAACAAAGCCACAATCACGGCGGCCAACGGAAAATCGACAAGAAAACGCCAGGGACAGCGCCACGCCAAGAATTGCCGCATGCGCAGTGGCATCACCAAAGTAAGCCATCCGCGCAGACGACGAAACATCCCAAGATGCCGCTGCAAAAGCCACGCCGATCCCCGCCAACGCAGCACGGGACCATAAAAACTCACAAGCATTAGTCACGACCTCTGTGTGGTCATGATCACGTTCCCATGATCGTCATCCGGGTACATCCGCCAAGGGCGCCACCTGTCCCTGTCCCAAAGAGCGCACGATACTCTGGCACCGATGCGACGACGCAGGGGCTGAACCTTTCACAGCAGACTGGCCGTTAAGGCAATCACCCGATCAGAAGCGCTCATCCACTACGTGCAGTTCATTGACTAATCATTAAGAACCGCGCAGGCCTGTGTCTTTGGCGGACCTGTTCGATTGTTTGGTTAGAAGCAGCGAGACCCGCGTTGATCACAAGCCTTGTGTGGCCTCATCCAGCAGCAGGCAAATCTTGGTTTTCCAATCAGCGCCCGAGCTAGCTAGCACACGCTTGGAACTGGCCACCCGACAAGCTTTGGAAAGCTGCGCACCTGTAAATTCTGGCACGCCTGCTTGTGTCATGCATATGATCAATCGCTGCACGCGGAGGAACCGCCCAGCAGTTTGAGAAACCGTGCATACGGTCATCGGCAACGTGTCATCAATATGCAGCCGTTTGCGGCACATAGCCAATTTGACCCTTCGCGTGATTCGACATGGCCATGCGTAGGTTTCACAGCACCGATGGATTCGCGCGCAGCCAGGGGACTGGTCTTACCTGATCCGTTTGGGCCAAACGATTGGTGACAAATTCACCCGGTTCCAACACTGTAGAGAAGGACATGCGACAACACCGTTTGCGCGCGCCGTAGCTGACCTGCAGGTCTCTTCACCTGAACAAGGGCTCACCTGGCGTCTGCCTTTATCCGCGCAGGGAGACAAAACTGCCCTCTGCCTCAACCACGGTGCGTTCAATCCGGAAGGCCAGTTGCCTTTGGCCGCATCGCCTTAATGTGCCTTCTGGTAGCGGGATGAGGCGTTTCGGCTACTGCATCGCAGAGACGGCAGATCAGGAATGCCGGCGCCATGCGCCATGGCTGGGATGTGCGCAAAAAGCGATAACGCATTCAAGCGTTCAATTTTATGGGCCAAACCCGTTCACAACAAAGGAATTTCAAGTGCGCGGTTAATAACAAAAGGTGGCTGAGAGCCCAAAGCCACCTTCGCGCAGTTGCATCAAGAAATCGCATAAGGCGCTAATGCGCGGTGCTCCTCTTAAGTAGAATATTCACAAAGGACCCTTGCGGCGGACAGCGTGAACCGTAGCCCCTCTGCTGCACAGCGCGCTTCGGCCGCTGCAAGCGTACCGGCCGGACGGCAGGGCACTGTGGTCATGCTGTTGCAAACCCAAGTGGTCAGCAGCGGTATTTTTCGCGGGATGACTTGTCAGTTATTAACATTTGTGTTTAGGACGACGTAATGTTATATAATCACATAGGAAACCCAATGTCCAGGAAAAGCTCCTTTCCCCTCTCTATAACTGCGACACTTGAGGGAGGCGCTGCCTTCGCCTGACGTACCTCGCGTTGTGTTGATAATCGGCCCCAGTGCATTCGTTAGTTGCGCGCGTGATGGATGGGCGTAGGCGCCCCTGATCTGATCATTCAGTCCGGCGCCAAGCCCACATGGAATACAGGTTCTGCGCCACCTCCGAAGGCTTGGCATTGCAAGAGCGAACCTTGTGTTCTGGGATCGCCCTTGAGCTGACCACCATGGCTTGACTTGAAACGATTAAAACTTTGGCGCCCAACGCAGCTGGACCGCACTGCTGGAGACTGTAGGTTACGATTGAACTGGAAATTTCCGCGGAGGGCGCTCTTATTTGAAGCAATGATCAATTGATGACCACGATGGTGATGAGAAAAGTCACGACGGCATGCTGAAGAAAGAGAGGTCACGATGACCACGCTGATGAAGAGGGTCACGATGATCATGCTGACGGAAGAAGGTCACGATGACCCATGCGACGAAGAAGGTCATGAGACCACGGTCACGCGCGCACGGGACCCGCACGCTTGGTTGTCACCGGCAGAATGCTGCGGGAACTGGCTAAAATGTGATGCAGGCCAGCTTGTCTGCGGCTGACCCTGGGGGACAATGCCGGAGCTTATTTTTGCCAACGCAAGCAGCCGGTCGCGCAGAAGATGGATGCTTTGATGACTGAAGTAAACGCCACCTTGATCCGATAGTGCGCGGTTGGGACGGTTCGGCTGGTGTTCATGACGCCTATCAGTATTTTGAGGCCGATTTCGATTTCCCCGCATTCTGGCGCGGATTCCATCGGCGACTGCGTCTGACCCAAGGCCCTGCGCGGATCGCAGAAATTCAGGGGTCGGATGTGCGGATCAAAGTATTGCCTGCGTTTTTGTCAGAACCGCAATTAACGCGGGCCTTTAGTTTACGCTGTTCGGATGGATCAATTGCCAACAACGGGCGGTGATTGATCCCACTGGGGTCAGACTCCTAGAATTGGGTTGCGGCACTGGTATCTCCGCAGTTGATCAGTAACTATTTTTGGCCAACGGCACTGGGCGACTGCCTCGAGTTAAAATGAATGCCGCTTGTGCCGCCGACATAGATGTTGCAGCACCAAGCGACGTCATCTGCAAATGGTTTATATATTTGCGCGAATTAATTGTGATGTAATAACATTTACTAACATGAGGAGTAACCTCTTTGAACCTTTCCATCGCCCCCACCATGACTTGCGCATCCCCTCACGTTGCTGACGGGTTTCTTGGGTGCTTGGAGACCACGCTTTTTGAATGCGATTTTGCGTGCAAAGGATGGACCAAAGATCGGTGTGATCGTCAATGATTTGGCGAGGCTCGGGGCTGACCACGACTGATCGCTGCAATCGATGAAGAGTTGTCTTGATGCCAATCGGGCTGCTTGTGCTTTGCTCATTACGCGTGATCTTGGCACGCACCCTGCAAGACTTGCCTGGATCGCCCAAAGATACGGGCCGCAATCACCTTTGAACGCATCGTTATTGATACAACAGGGCCTTTGCCGATCCGCACCGAATTTTACAAACGTTCTAGTTGATTTCGTGGCCGCTCGCCAAAAGCTTCCGTATGGATTGCATCGTCACGGTTTGCCGACGCGGGCAAAACAGGTCCAGACACGCTGAACCGTCAAATTTGAGGCTGTTCACAAGTCGCGATGGCGGATCTGATTGTGATCAGCAAGCCCGATCTTGTATCTGAACATCAGCTAGAGGCGTTCGAAGCTCGTCTTCAAGCGCTTAATCTGACGGCCCGTAACATTACACGCCGATCACGGGTTGTCGCGACGGGCGCCTTTGGACCTAACGGTATCCGGCAAAAACACCAAACATATGATCAGGTCATGGCGGGTTTTTGGATGGGGAACGCGCGCGCGCAGACACGCCTGCCGAATCCGCTCCAAAATCTGTCGGGGCTTAACACCAAGCGCTGAACCCAAAGCCCTGCAACCGCCCATGAATTGCGCGCATTGGAGGTTTCAATCGTGCTGGATGAATCCCATTCCCGTCATAAGGCCTTTTGATCTATGGCTTCCAATACTTTTGATCGCCCTACGCGAGGCCCCGATATTTGCGGGTGAAAAGGCGTTGTTCATCTCGAAGAGTATTCCTACGCCTTTTGTCTTTCACGCGGGTCATCACCTTTTTGCAAGTCTACCCGTGCCACTGCACGGATATGCGCAAGGCAGCGATCGCAGTTCACGCATGTGGTCGATCATCGCTCGCGATATGTCCGGCCGAACTGAAGGCCCAGCCTTTGATTTTACTACGCACACAGATGCCTTGACAAAACCAAATCCCCTTCAATCGAGGAGTTTTCATGGATAAACAAAACTTCCGTCACTGTTCCTCTCTGGCTTTCTTGGAGCTGGTAAAACGACCTTGCTAAACCGCGTGCTCATACAAACCGCGAAGGCCGCCGTGTTGCCGGATCGTCAACGATATGTCCGAAGTGAACATCGGACCGCCGACCTTTGTGCGCGCCAGTACCGAACTAAGCCGTACTGAAGAAAACGCTGGTTGAGATGTCCGAACGGCCTGCCACTGTTGCACATTGCGCGATGATTCTAGGCTGGCTGAAGTGCGACGGGTGGCGATGAAGGCCGCTTGACTACCTGCTGATCGAAATTCCCACCGGCATTTCAGAAACCCTTTCCTGTCGGCGGCCACGTTTCGGATTTTCGCGATGAAGTTCGGAGAAAGCCTATCAGACGTCGCACGCCTTGATTACGGATGGGCACAGTTGTGGGACGCGGTAAACCTGTTCTGCACGACTATTCCAGCATTGAATTTTCTCAGAGATCGGGGCGAAAAACGCTGGGCGAGAAGACGGGACCGCACGCTTGGTGAATTTGCTGGTTGAACAGATTGAATTTGCGGATTGTCTTGTGCTGAACCAAAGCGCCGATGCCAAACCTCATCAAGTTGAGGGCGCTCGCCAGATATCCGCAGTTTTGAATGCAGATGCGCAGATCATCGAGACGAGCCATTCTGACGTGCCCACAGGACGCGATCCTCGACACAGGGGCTTTTCGATTTTTGAAAAAAGGCGCAAGAACATCCGATGTGGGCCCAAGGAGCTATTATGGCTTTGCCGATCACGTGCCGGAAACCGAAAGAATACGTGTCCGTCATTCGTCTATCGCGCGCGCAGACCGCTTTTAGCCGAAAAGATCCATGGCTGTCCTGAATGGCGCATCTTTACCCGGGGTCATCGGCCAAAGGTCATTTCTGGATCGCGGACGCGACCTGAATGGGTGGCTGAATGATCGCTGGCCGGTGCGTTGGTTCTTCGGCCAAAACCTTTGGGGACATGGTGGGCGTACTGTGCCAAAAGACCAATGGCCAGGGAAAATGAAACGGCAGTCAAAACTATATGACCAGAATTGGCCAAGAACCATGGGGCGACCGCGTCAAGAAAATCGTCTTCAATCGGGGCGGGCATTGATTGGTTAGACATTAAGCGCACTGACGGCCCCAATTGTTCCCGAAGATATCGCACTGTCGCCAGATACGCTGCCCGACTTTTCCCGATCCGTTTCCAATTTGCGCAGGGCGACGCAGGCGCATGATGCTTGACCGGATCAAGATGTCTGGACACAACCGCTGGCGTCACTGTCGCAAAAGCGCCCAAGACTTGCATACGGCATTTCCCGACCATGGCTGTGCGGGGTGGTCTCGGCATCGTCAGCCACTTGTCGGCTTTCAAAGTTGATCGACGCGGTCGACCCTGACAACCTCCCGTTCAGGGCGGCTGTTGCTGCGGCCTGCACGCGGTGCGTGACGCGAATGACGATTGCTTGCATGCGGCGCAGGACGCCTGTTGGCCCACAGCGCATGCGGGTTGATCGACGATATTGCCCGCCCTTGCGGATATCTTTGGAGATGTGATTGCAAACCCATTTTTGCGGCTTGCGAATTGGCGAAAAATCACACGCAATGCATGTCGCAAATTTCATGTCGACGCGATCACGGCGCGCCCTTCCTTGATCTGGCCACCTACCGCGGTCCTGGCACGCAATACGGGCGTAATCGCATGATGCCACCGACCCAAAACGCGTCTTCACCGACGCCAACCGTTCAACGATCGTTGCTTGCGCGGTCGCCGCTGGCTTGAATAACCCATATCAGGGCTTGCTGCATCGCTCGCCTGTCCGATTTGAGGGCACAGTCAAAACCGGCTTGGTGCTTGTGCTTGATCCAGTCTTGGACGAGGGCGAATTTCATGAGGGGAACCTTGAGCGACTACATTGCGACGGCGGCGCAGAGGCCGTAGAGCCGATGCATACCTTCGACGCATGCCCCGACCGCTGCGCTCAATGGCTTGCTGATGCAGCTTTGCCATGGTCCACCGTGTATCGTGCCAAAACGCATTTGGAAAAGGCGCGCAAGAGGTCTAAGTAAACGATTAGACGCACTTGGCAGGCTGGTTCGCCGCCAGAGGCAGAAAAACGCTCGCGCGGACAAGTTCAGCTGCACCGGTCTTTGAGAAGAAAAGCAGTGATAGCCGGTTTTGTTTGCTGAAAAAGTGCGCCATTTCGCTGGCATTGCAGAAATTCGGTAAATTTAGCTTCAAGTGACTAAGCCGCCGCGCGCAATGGCGCTTGTGTCGGTCGTTGTACCTTTACTGATGAAGTTATTTTCGTTGTTTTTGGGCTGTGTTGCTTGATGATTGGGATCTTCTCAATCGTCAAACAGGAGGTTCCCATGACACCAGGAGGAAAGTAAAGCCCGCTATCTGTGAGGCGATGTGGAAAAGACATGGCGCATTCCGAGGGATGGGTGACAATCACCAAAGGCCCACATTCCCGGGCGCTCAAGGGGACTCTTAGCGGCGTACTCCTTGGTTCGATTGCACCACGACCACTCAGAGAGACCTGATGATCTTGCGCTCTCTCTATCAAGTTACACATGGCAGACAACGGGCGTCACCCCATCGACGTTCAACGGCCCGTATAGTTGCGCTTCGGTTCTCTTTTCTTCAATGACCTGGCGGCGCGTGATGAGATGAAGAAGTACATGCAAGTTTTCGTACCGAGCGCCACGCCAAATTGCCCCATCGTTTCTCAGCCGTCGAGGCAGGTGTTCCGCCCTGCTAGGCTCAGCCCCGGACCTCGGTCTCACAATACCGCGCGGCATTGAAGCATTTGGCTATTGGTGGTGGCTTACGCGCCTCTGGGGTGACGCATCTCAAAGTTCGCGGACATCGACAAGCGACGCATGCTGATTCCATGTGAAGGCGGCAAGCTGGTGGCAAAAGACCGCGATGTTGATGTTGCACCATTTTCTTTGCTTGTTTTACTGCGGGGAACTATTGGGCGTTTGAGGGTTCCGCCCGCAAGGCTTGGTTGTGTCCTGGTCAGAGCCGTGTCGACCCGATTATCGTCCCCGTCAGTTATAACCGGGCGTTTTACGTCGGGCCAAAGCGTATGGCGGGATCAAAAGTCCGCAACCATTTGCACAGCGTTGCGGACCCTCAGCTTTGCCCACGCAATCTGTTGGTGTAAGACGAACACCGATGTTGCGTGGCTGTGATTCCCACGGGTGCGCTGCTACGGCACTTCCAAGCTGAGCACGGACGGCCGGCGCCGATATACCCATTGCTCTGGTCGCGACAAAGGGACCATTGTGCGATATCACCAAGCCCGGTGTGAAGCACGTGGAAAGGGGCTTTGACCTGACGACTGCGTTTCGCGGTGTCAAAGCACGACGCTGGAGATCGCTGGACATCTTTCGCATGCGACGGCCCTTGTCGTGGCGGGCGGGGCCCAATGCAGGGCATAATCAGTTTCAAGCCAGCTCAAAGTGATGTCCCTCCATTGAGGGGCCTGTCGAACCTGAAAGGCACTCGGCGCGGAGCATTGTCTGGCGCGTTTTGCAACCCTAAATCTTTTATTGGAATCACCCAACCACCAACCATCCGGCCGTTTACAAAAACATTTCGTGCCTAAAAAAAAAAAAGGGAAATAAATTCCTCTTCCCTCCTT
>Ga0163217_1073939_pt1 | contig 14611 bp, 19 predicted proteins | sample SynspAceP_FD_185933 | JGI IMG/M metagenome (GOLD analysis project Ga0163217, IMG submission 185933) | Saline lake microbial communities from Ace Lake in Antarctica - Synechococcus sp. Ace-P (PacBio error correction) | ecosystem: Environmental > Aquatic > Non-marine Saline and Alkaline > Saline ... | reverse complement strand
ATACCGCGTAGGCAGGGGGGCGGGCTGTTGACAATCCGCCGATCCTGCCGCGACAGAACGCCATTTCCACTCGAATCCACGCTTTTCATCGCTTTTGGCAAGACGCGCAGAAAAAAGGCTTCGTCATCAATCGAGCAGCAAGCAATGGTGTTGTCGGGGCCGATGTCGGTCAGGTTCTCTTGTGGCATGTTGGTTTTGCCTTATCTAAAACGGATGAATCTACTGTACCCTGAATATGGTCGCGCGGCCCCGCCGTCAAATGGCCCCCTCGAATGACAGTCACATATACGACAAAACATTCCGATTTTGTCTTTGCCATCTCCTTCGGGTTGGTGGACCTTGCGGCGGGTTAAGAATTCGACAAATTCCGTTTTGTGGCGTGACAACGAGTAATAAAAGTAGAGTGATCCACCAGATAGTCGCCATCCACCGGGCGGATGGGCCTCTGTAATGTATATGTCTCGGTAGGCTTTGCTCTGGCCTCTGCCACCCTGTTTCGGCTTTGATCGGTCAGGCCCGATCATGCCAGGGTGCATGGCCTATCTCGGCAAAAATCCGTACAACTTTCAGGGGTATCGCCGCTCCCGGGTCAAATAGATGCCATGAACACAGGCGTGACAGAATTGCCGCGCCTCTTCCAGTATCTCGACGGCGGCGCGCATTGCGTCCATCGTTCCAGCGGGCAAGTGACATCGGGGCAATAGGATATAACCGAAAATAGATAGAGTAGGTTCGGTTTGATGACCCTGCTTGCTGTCACGGTCCGCCCGCGCCATTTGTCCAGCGTGAACGGTCCCGCCCAGATCACCGTGCAACGGGGCACCCGGCTCGCTCAACATTCGGCAAATTGCGCCTCTGGTCCTGCCGCCAAACACACCGAAACGATGGATGAGATCGTGAAACAGCAGCATGGAAATTTAATCCTGCGACGGCGAATTAGAAACTTGCGGCGATTGCCGGACAACGGTTTGCGGGTCCATGGGGGGGGCCTTCTGGGGGGTGCGCGTCATTGCGCGGCCCTTGATGGCGAATTTTTGTTGCCAGACGTACTCTAGGTATCAAGCAATGCAAGTCACAAATGAGGGGAAGCGCGCAGATGACGCAGCAAACGATCCGGCTCTGGGAGAGCGTGTAAAAGGGGGGCCAACTGGATCCGCCTGCGCACGTATGATTGTTGCTGCGCTGGGTGGCTATTGTCGGCCAGTTATCGCCGTCACGGTTCACGCCCTGATGTCTTTGATCTCCAGCTGGAGATGGGCTGGTGCTATTTCGTCATCGGCGTTCTCGGTGACAGGTAATCTGGTTGGACCGCCTTTGTGTTTCCCGAAAAAACAAGCGCCTGACAGGAGCGGCAAAACGTGTCGATGATTGTGTGATTTGCTGGCAACTACAGCTGCCTTTTGTATTGTTACGGGCGGGGCTTTGAACAATCCTTTACGCTTTGGCTGCTGCTGGGTCTCGGTGACCATTTCCGCCACCGCCTTCTCAGCATGCGGTCCACGGTGCTGCTGTGTTTGCCATGGCCATTGTCAGTGTAACCGTGCTGGCGTGTTTTTTCATCTGCCCTTTGCAAGACGCGGGCGGGTACACGCTGGAAAATTCCGCAGGCTGTTTATTCTTGGCCAGTGGTCGCACTGATTATTGCGGTGCTGGTTAACCTCCAGTTATTCCGCGCCGCAGTCACATCCGACAATCCACCCTCATGTCGGACGCGCTTTGGCCGCGACGCAGGATGGCATTGGCGCGTGAGCAAAAGCTGAACGATCTGGGCGGATTGGTTGTTGCGGCGGCCCGCACCCACGATTTGGGCACCCCGCTGGCCACGATCAAAGTGGCGCAGTGCGGAATTGGTGTACTATGAATGCCTGCGGACCAAGCCCTCGGAGAGATCTGGCGCAGGGAGGATGCGGAGCTGATTGTCCAGCAGTACGAACCGTTGCCGTGATATTTTACCGCAACATGGGGGCGGTGCAGGGAAAGATGATTCGCACTATGCGGCAAGGCCCCCTTGATCACATTTACTGGAGCGCTGCGGCAGAGCGCCATTATTGGAAATCGATGGTAAAACAAGTTCTGGTCACCAGTTGAAGGAGAGTTTGGGCGCAACCGGCCGTTTCTGCGGATGTGCTAAATCGACTTTCATCTGGTTCTTGCGTAATCTTTGGGTCCAAACGCCGGTTGATTTGCTGAAACCACCGTCTGGGTCGAGGCGCGCTGGGACCAGCGACACCATCATTTAGTGCGTGTTTCTGGATGGACGGTGGCTGGCTTCCAACTCACCGAATTGCTGGGCAGCCGTTGGGAGGAACCCGTTTTATGGGCCAGCGGCAGCAACGCACGGCGATAAATCCCGCCCCCGAATACGCGAAGCATGGGGCTGGGCCTTTTCTTCTCGCCAAGACGTTGTTGGAACGATTCAGGCGCCTAGTTTGCAATTTTGCAAAATGGTACAGATGATGGATTCAGACCCCTGAATATAACAAAAGTTTCGGAGCGGTGATCGAAGTGCGCTGTGCCGCGCGATTAAAAACGATTGCAAAAGGAGGGGCGAGAAACTCTTCTCATATCAGGATACATAATATGCCGCTTCGCAGAGACTTAAAGCCGGTTCCTCACTTTTAAACACTTTCTTAAAGCCTAAATACGCAAAGTGAGGCTTCGGGCTGTCACTGCGGAGTAGTGTTTTTGAATGATCTGATTGTGATAGTTGTCGGTCGCCGTGCCGACCATCGTTTAAGCGTCTGGTGGCTTTGCGGGACAAGCGAGACGGCAAAACGGATAGCAGTTGTGCAGGGATTCTGCCAGTTGATCTTGTTCCAGAATTGGTACACTTGAATATGCAAACGAAACTGCCACTGCAGTTGCCCCATCATAAATCGGTTGGACACCAACTGGCAAGATCTTTGTGAGATATTGCGCGAACGAATATGCCCGGTTTTCCACAAGAGCTTCGCTGGCTGGGAAAAGCGGCCCGAACAATTATTCCAGAGTTGCGGCAAGTTGCAGACCGCCCGAAAACCACGATTCTTGTATGGTTGACTGGGCGCGAAGACGGCGCATGTCTGACGTTTCTCGGCGATTCCGCCGCCTGTGGGCTGCCGCCAGCATGGCATCGCCCCGCGACATGAAAGAACTTGGAACTCCTGCGTCAAATTGACAAAAGTTTTGGCCTCACCCCGCATGGAAAACAGATGGCCGCAATGCCGTTGTCTGGCGCAATGATGCATATCCAGTCACTCAAGGCCTTACGCGCGCCCTTGGGGCAATCCGCTGCCCAATATTTGATATGCCCGCCACTGTTCAGGGTGAAAACCACTTGCCGCGTCAAATTCGAAAACCTTTGGCATGCAGCAGCAGCCGGAATGGTTTTTCGATGTGACCCGGTATCCGTCGAGGGAGAGTTACACTTCACACCGCCACATTCGCGCCACCGCGCTGATCAGGGCCGAAGAAGCCCAGCGCGATTTTGTGCAAACACTGACCAAACATTTTGCGCATCTTGTCTATCGGTCTGGCAATTTTCAACCGCGACCGGCAGCTGGCGCTTTTTTAACCCCGCACTTACCGATCTTACCGGCCTGTCCGTCTCCTTCCTCAGCCCGCGTCCAACCATTGCATTTCATTCTTCGACGCATTGCGTGAAAAACGGTAAAATGCCGGAGCCGAAGGAACTATAAAACGTGGCGCCAGCGCACCTGGCTGACCTGATTACCGCTGCCGAAATCGGAAATTCGTAAGAAAAACCGGACATGGAAAGCGGGAACAGGACTTTTACAGCGTAAAATGGCAGGGCCACACCCTGATGGTTTGCCATTGCCTTTCGTGGATTTGAAGACATTCTCTGTGCGCGTAGTTTTCGTTGTCCGAACTTTGAAACAGGTGTCTCAGAAAATACCTTTGGTCGACACATTCGGAGATGTGCGTGTGCGCGTGTTGCTCGCTGTTCAGACATTCCTCTCTGTGTTACAGCTCAGCGCTGCGGACACTAGGTCTTGAGTGACCAATCTTGGTGTGTGTTTTATTCTGCGTGTGATGAGCCTCTAGTTTTATAGGTGTTGACGTGGACTCTCACGGATTGCTGTGGAAAGCTGTGGAAGGTATAAAATCTGTTTGCCCCGCGAGATTTCCGCTGGTGTGGCAGGGATGTGTGCTGGATGACGCTTGTGATGACTCTGGTGCATTGGAGCCGCGAACGTCGTATGGTGGACAATGGACTTTCCGTTGTGCCTGACGGGCCCAGTCCCCCGATGCTGTGTTAAAATTGGGTGACCTATTGGCCATTCAGGGTTGCGACTGTGGAATCCTTTTATGGAGACAGCGCCGTCCAGGAACACTTACACAGGGACAGCACTGGCATGAACAACACCTAATCTGACTGATCCCTCTTGCGCGTCCTCGAGTGCTGCAGGGCAGTGTAGGTTTGGACAATAATATCAATTTCACTGTCACTCTTTGCGGCTTGCGCGGTGGCGCGAGTCCATAAGCCCGACTCACTTTGCTCGGCTAGGCTGGGTGCTTTAACTGGGTTGCTGGCCGATAACTGTGGTGTCTGCTGAGCTTGGCATTTGTGGGGCCGGGATAAATCCCATTTTGCACGTGCGCCTTGATCCAGTCGTCTTCTGGGTCAACGAGCCAGAAGACTGGCCCTCCCCCACTTTTCACGCTTGGTGGTACAGGTTTATTGATGGCTGCGTTGTATGGTGTGCTGAGATCTGCATGCCGATCTTCTACGGCTTGTCCGATCAGCTCCCTCCGAGAGCCAAGATTGCGGGGCCTGACAAGATGCGATTGTGCTCTACTCAGGCTGGTTTGCTGCTGATCGATGGCGCATAGCCGTAATTGGCCTCAGTTTGCGACTTCGATTGATGCACTGGACATCACGCTCATTGGTCTACCGATGTCTGAGATCACCGGCATTTTCGTTCTTCCGGCCACAGTGGTCGGACGGCCCGTGTTGGGATTGCAAACTGGACTGATCTGGACAGGATTGACAGAGCGCATTATCGTCTTTTTGACCCACCTTTCACCAGTGCAGAACGTGTATGTGGCTATCAGGCAGTCCCGTGTGCGTCACATTGGTGCCTCGGCCGATGCCTCGCCAACCGGCTGAATACGAGTGTTGTCTTGGACTCGCGCCGTGGATGCCGAGCAACGTGTCAATCTTGATGGACGCACCGCCGGACAAGGGGGAAAAATGTGCGCCCTGTTTTATTGCCATTGCACAAGCACCTGCGCAAGAGTGTCGGCTCTGAAGGCGCGCCAGAGATTTTACTCGCCGCGACGAGAGCAAAACGGTCTCTCTTTCTTTCTGACTTAAGATCTGGGGGATGATTTATTTTTCAAGAGGTCCATTGCACGGGATTCCCAGCGGTGAGGTGGCGCACTATCGTATAGCAATCTGTTGAGTCGTACTGAGCCGGCTGTCCACGCAGCCCCGCAAGTCCTTCCCCTTGGCCACCTGTTAATGACACTGCGCAACTTCGTATGATCCCTACTATTCGCTGCGCCTATGAGTGGTGTAGTTTGCATTTCTCGGCGTCTAGTCCGGGGCTCGTAATAAGTGGGATACGCGTGTGTCTGTCTGATATATACAGGCGAATTTGCGCGGCATTGATAAGGGTCTGACTTTTGTGGGTATCGCGTTCTGGCGTCTGCGCCGCTCACAGAGAAGGTGTTGTAGTGAGCTCAGTTGCGTGGATTACTCTCTATCGCCGTATAAAGTCTTCTCTTGGCTGCAACTGCACAGGGGTGGCGACGACGCTCGACATTGTTTTTATGGGGTAGTTTTCCTAGGATTTGCTCAGATGATCAGATACATCGCTCTCTATTGAGTCTGGGTCTTCTGTATCTGTCCATTAGGTGTGAGCGCGCTCCGCGCCTGCTCGGCCGATGTGCCCGCTGCCATATGAGGCCGCATGATGTGATCGCTGATCTGGCTGCTGCAGAAAAAACCCACCTGGGACATATGCCGCGTTCCGACGATCGTCTACTGCGATCGTGTCTCTCTGGGCGTGAGTGCGCAATGAGTGCGTGTGACGACACTGGTAGTGGTCTTCTCATTTGTCTGTTCTTGATGTCTTGACGATATCATTTAGCCTGAGTCCCCGCGCGGTCGTGGTGTATATTTCTTTGGCTATGAGCGCGAGTTGGAAATATGTGACAGCGTCGCGCTTGTTTGGCGGCTGATTAGCCGCCCACAGTGCGCTCGCGAGCCTGCCGCCACCTCTTCACCGTGCTCTGATTTGGCTCTCTTGCCAGAGGCTCAATCAAAATTGCTCGGATTATGAGTTTTGCTTGGCCGTGATGTGGCTGTTCGCGTGGCAGCGGTTTTGGGTGCTTACCTCTGTGCGGTGCTGATTGAAGCGCACCTGACGGATTGTACCGCGCCTATAGAGCGCGCTCGATTGATTTCTTCTCTCTCTTCAATGAGTGTCTCGCAGCGTCAGTCCTCCGCTGATCGACGCCACGCGTTTTGCACGGCGCGTGACATCAAGCGCGTCGGCGCCGTATGTCGTGGCTCCAAACCTGCACTATTAATTAAACCGTGAGATTGTTTCGCGCACTGGCCTACTCTGGTGGTCGTACAAGACGTATATTGTCTGAGATGCGCTGCATTTTTTCATGTGTGATACCGGCGCGGGGCGGTGCTTGTCTGCTCAGATGCCTGGTGTGCTCTCTCTAGCTGGGGCGGTAGTGCTCCGGATGAATCGAGCCGGTGATGAACAGTCCGGGTATATTGACCATGTCTGGGCTGCTTGGGCCAATATCCCGTTATGGTGTGGCGCTCTGTTGTCTGGGGACGCTGGGAGACCTTGCCGGCCTTGGCTTGATGGGCATTTCCACCACCCACAAACGCCGCGAGCATACAGGGCGCGGGGGATTTTATCATCGCTGATAATGGCCAACTAACGCGCGGGGCGGGTGTGATCTATGGCGGCGGTGCAGATTATTCAAAACCGATCTGCTGCGCTGGAATGTCGGAAAAGCCTTCTCGGCGTTAATTATGGCTGGGACATTGATGCTTGGCGGCGCGCACTTTTGCACGGCATCCGATATCCGGGCCGTGCGTTGGTCTGTGATTGTGGGCCATTCCGGGCGGCCGTGGGCCCACTGCGAAGAAATATTGAAAACAAGATGTTGATCCTCAAAGACACCGCGCGGCGTATTTTTGGCCTGCCCTCGGGGCGTAGGATTTCCCGCAGCTTCTGGTGGACGGCTGCTGGCACCGGGTTCGGGCAGGTCAGCCGCCCGAAGGCATTTTGGCCCGCGTCGAGCTGTTTGGTAAACACCCCAGCGTAGGCCCGCCGCTTGCGCGCGATATTTGAAGACGGGGCCCCGCCCGCCTTGCTGCCCCCGCATCCGCCTTGATTCACCGATCTGGAGACATTTTTGGCGCCAAGCATTCATCCATCCCGAGGGCGTGCCCGCCCTGCGCCCGCCGTTCTTGGAACTGATCGGGCTGGATCGCGGCCGCTGGCTGGGAACGCTCCGCCTGATTTCTGGGCCTTCGCGCGGGCATTCGCTCTATTGAATCTGGCGGACAGCCTTGCCGCGCTGAATTGACGAAATGCAGGGCGAAGGGTGTTAACGCCGGGATGACATTTTGCAAAAGCTGGATGTGACCGACCAATCCGGCCATTTGGGAGGCGGGGCGAAAGTCTTATTCTGGGCATTGTAACAAATTTAACCTTGAGCCTGACCGAAGCAGCGCCCGGACAAAGAGGCCCGCCAAACGTGCGCGCGTTGAGTGCGATTGCAAAATCTTTGGGCCGAACAACCGCCGGCAGCATCCAGATTATCGCAGGCTCCACCGAGTTTCACCGCGGGACCACGATGATGGTTTGATGCAGGGCCGTTGCCTGTCTGCCCAGGGCGCGCTGATTCTTGCCCGGTTTTCGGACTTTTGAACCTGCCTGCCGTAGGTTTTTGGGCAGCAACTTTGATGATCCGCTTTGATATTCGGAGATCATTTCACCGCAGTTCCCGGTTTTTTTACCGATTTGAGTGCAGGGGCTTGGGCAGCACCGCCAACGCCGGTGAGAACGGCATTTTCGGCGGCCACCCGCCCTCGCCCTTGAACGCAACCAGCTGGTGTCGCTGTCGCTGCCCCTGCCCCCGTCACCGATTGCCTGGCGGATTGAAGGGCCGCGTTTCTTGACGATCTGCGAAGGCACGCCACCCAAAGGACCATGACCTCTGCTGGCGGGAGGGACACGCGCGCCGAAGGCCTTGGCGATTGCGATTGCGCCTGCGCCAAAGCGGCGGAAGGACGGCCAGGACATGGCCGCCGCTGATTACACCCGGACCGGATGCTGGGGCGGCGCGTACGGCGGCACTGCGGCCGTGGGAAATCCTGCCGATACAGTGCCGGCACGCCGCTGCACTCTCGCATCCGGGGCCGTTCTTCTTGCGGCATGTTGCGGCGCTGATGTCGCGGCGATGGACGCGGAGGGCGCCTTGCTGACTGTTGCTGAAACCATCCGCTGAACCACAGCGATGGTGCGCGCAATCTGCACAACCTTTCTACATCAACGGTTGCGAGCTGGCGATCCGCCGTCGCGGCCTCCTTTATCCGGAGGCGGAGGCTTTTCGCGGCCCTCTGCGCAAAGCTTGCCCCCAACGATGTGGACATGGCAAAGCTGGGCGCTTGGGTCGGCACGGGCATCATGGGCCAACCTTGATCACGGGGCAACCACCCGGCTGACCCATTGGGGTCGGACACCCATTTGAAAAACTGGCCAAAACCATCGCCGGCCGTCCCTTGGCAAACCGATGCGCATTGAACTCTGGCAGCAAAAAGCGGGGCATGGAAGCTTCGCCGTGTGATGCAGGAGCTGGAGATGAGGCCGGTTACGGCACGATCTGGACCGCCAACTTTGGATTATGGCGATCTGGTCGGCGCGCTGCTGCGTCTGCGGGGCGAGGTGCCGCGGACCGTGAAATGCGCCCTACAACGGCATCATATTTTGGGGGCACGCTAGAGGGCCGCGTGCAGGGTTGCTGATCTGGTGATCCTTGGCGGGGCTGAAACGATGGCACACATGGCCCGAAGCACCCGCCGCCTGACCCGTGGCTGAACCGCAAGATGCGTAATGACGCGGGCCTGCTTTGCTGCCCGAGCGGCGGTGGGGCTTGGGGCCGCGCCATGGATTATTCAGCAGGCCGTCTGCGCGCGCGAGGTTCTGGATCACGCGGGCATCCGCTCAGATGATTGCGGAAACCGTGCCGTCGCGTGGGTGAACCGCTGGCAATTCTGATGAGCGGCCTGCCAAAACAAGGCTGGGGCGTTGCGGCGTGGATGCGATGCATTGACTACGTGGCAATCACTGGCTGGGTCAGGCCCGCGCAACTTGGGCTGTGACCCGAGTTGCCATTCCGCGGCCGCGCCCCTCCCCCGCGCCGCCGCTGAGTGCGCGCCCGCGCAAGGCCTGTCGGTGGACAGAGATCATATCAATTACGCGCGACACAGGCCTGCGCCTGCGCGCGCTTTATCCGCTGGTTTTGCAATCGCCGGATTGCGCCGTTTGGCGCGGGGATGCGTGGGTTGCATGCGGGTGCTTGGAGGATTTTGTGAAATCCGTTAATTGCTTGATTCCGGCCAACCTAAGCCGCGCGCATCTTGCATCTCTTCGCTGAGTTGCGCTCACCGATCTGTCCCTTAGGCCGCCGCACGCACCAATCTGGCTTGGCCCGTCTGGCGCGATTGCCGACTGGTTCATCGAGGCGGAAGCCCTGCGCCTTGCCCTGCCCGCCCTAAGCCTTCGAGGATTGATGCGCGCGGTCTTTTGGAGTTGGCCGATTCTGGGCTTTTACCATTCCGCGGTGTGGCAGGGGACCGGATCACCGGAACGCAGACGGGGAAATTCCAGATTTACGATTATAAAACCGGTGATCCGCCTTCGGGCCAGCAGAAAAATACTTTGTATAAAACAGTTGCTGATCGAGGGGCCGCAATGGCGAAGAAAGGCGGCGTTCAAAAGATCGGTGCCGCCCCCCGTTTCCGCGCGCGACCTTTATCGGGCTGGCAATCCCGCCGGTCGAGGGAAAGGACGCCCGCTTGGAGGGAAGAAAGAACCGCCCGCCGTTGTTGATCGAAAAAAACCTGCGCAAGCTGATCGTTGGCCTATTCTGGACCCCACGCAGGGCTTTACCGCGCGGCCGGATTGATTGGAAAAGGTCGTGTCGGCTGGAGAGTTTGACCATCTTGCGCGTTGGTGGAATGGGACCGGGTCCGATCCCGGCCCGACGGAGGATTTGACATGACCACCCTTTGCCCCGATGGATGATGCCACGCGAGCCGCAAATTACCGCGCGGCGGCCCGATGTCTCACCTGGGCTCACGCAAATGCGGCTCCGCAAGACGCGGTGTGCCTGACCGACCGCGTGGCACGGCCTGCTCCTAGACGAGGTGAAACCGCAGCACATTGCTGTGTTTAAACCGTATACCAAAGGCCCGCCGCCTCGGAGATGCAGAACCGCCTGTTCAAAGCGTCTGGCGAATGGGCCATGATTGGAGGATGACGCCTTGCGAACTTGCCGCTTTGCGCGTCTGGGTGTGCTCAAGGATATTCCGCCGCAGCAGTTACGCGATGCCCGCACGCTGTTTGCCCAAGCGATCTAGGACGCCGGGGGGGTTTGAAAAATCCAGAGATCACTCGTTCTGCGCCTCCCTTTTTTGCGCCGCTTTTTCCCGCTGGAAAAGCCGGCCGTCAGGCCCGCAGGCAGTTCAAAGAGATTGAGGGAACCGTTGCGGCGGAATTGCTTGCGACCCGATATTCTGCGACACGTATGGCCGAGGGGCCGGGAGGCGGGGTCTGGTTGCGGGACTGGGCCGCGCATTTACCGGGCGCTGATTTCGCCTCGCTTAACACAAAGCGATCACGGGCAAGCGCGAAGCTGTTCACCGCCCTGCCCGATGATCTGAATAACGCGCTGTTTGGTCTGCCGAAGGCTTTGACGGTGACCACCCTTGCCGGCGCATTGTCATGGACGAGGCTGTGGCACGCTGGATGCCGGAACGCGATTTTGGCCGTGTTCGCCGCCAGAACAACAAAACATTGCCGCACTGGCGGATGGCCCTGCGCGCAATCCAATTTCGACGCGCCAACACTCGCGATATGGACAAGCTGAAAACCGCTATTGCTGAGCGCAACAAATGGCGCTGCGTTAAAAGGCTTTCGACCAAAGCGTGCGCAGGGACCGAATCTGGGGCCGATTGCTGTCCGCCCTTCGAAGATCTTGTGTCAGCGGCACGAAGAACGCGGCACGAATTACCAATTGTGCCGCGCAATGTCTCTCGTACGCGGGCACTGCACCACTTTGCACGCGCTTTCATCGCCGCACGAGGCGGAGGAAACAAAAACGCGGCTGGCTGGATTTCGGACTGAATCTGATCCTTGCGCGGCGCCGGCGTGTGAATGATCCCAAAGTCGCGGCTTGTGGGCTCTTACCGGATCGACGGGCGCATCGATCATATTTGGTGGACGAAGCACAAGATACTCGCCGCGGCAATGGATGATGGATTGAAAAGCTGGCGGATTGAATTTGCCTCGGGGCGCTGGTGGCGCGAGAACAGGACCGCGCGCACGCTGTTTTGTGGTGGGAGATAAAAAAGCAGTCGATCTATTCGTTTTCAGGGCGCGGGACCGCGTAATTCGAATCCTCAAAGCGCGGCGTCATTCCAAAGCCAAGCCCTTGAGGCGGCAAAAAACTGGCGTTCCAGACCAGGAGCCTTGATTATTTCCTTCCGCTCCTCCCCCGGCGATTTCTGCGGGCGTGTGATTCAGACATTTAACACCCTGCCCCGAGTCCGCCGCATGAACGCGCCCATGACCCATCTGGCGTCAAAGGACGCGCTGCCCGGTCGCGTGGATCTTTTGGCCTTGTGGTCGAGAAAACAGGATGAGGACGAAGGAGTGGACGACTGGACCGATCCGGTGGACCCCCACAAAAAGCGAACACATTCACACTGTAAATTCTTGCACCAAATTGGGCCGCACCAATTACAAGCATTTGTTGGAGGGCGATCACTCATCCCGACGAGGGTAACGGACCGGCAAGCGTCCGCCGCAGATTACTGCGGGGTGACTTTCTAGTTGCTGCTGTTGCGCGGGCGCAAAAACGGGGGACTGTTTTCGGAGATTATCCGCGGGCCTGCAAAGCCGCTGGCTTGCGATTGCAGGTGCAGATCGCCTGAAGGTTGGTGCAGAAACTGGCCGTGCGGGACATCGGCGCACTCTGTCGTTTTCTGTGTACGCCCCGGATTTTTTTGATGCCCCTATTTCACTGGCCACTGCGCTGCGGTCGCCCTTGTTTCAGCTGGAAGCGAGCAAGAGATTTTCACGCTGCGCATTACGCGAGCCAAAGCAGGATCTGTGGGAAAGTCTGCCGGCAAACAGACAGGCCGGCCTATCCCGAGGACGCTGCCGTGCTGCGCGATCTGCGCGGGCAAGTGGGTGTAATGGAGTAGAGTGGTGTGTGGGGTTGGCAGGAGGTTTTGTTGTGGGGTCGGTATTTCTGAGCCGTGTTTGTGAAAAATGGTTGGTGGTATGGGATTCCTGCGCCCTATTGATCTGATCGAGCTATTTGACCAACACGATGGCGCCGCAATTTGCTGGCCCGCATGGGGGACCGAGGCCGAAGACGCATCGCGACGCGCTGCTGGTTTCAAGCGCTCGCCTACGAGCGGACCCGAAGTGCCCAAGCCTGACGGATTTCTGGAATGGATGCAGGCGATGATCTGGATGATCAAACGCCAGATCGACAGGCGCATCAGAACCAGATCCCGCGTGATGACGGTTGCATTTGGCGCAAAGGGCTGGAAGCGCCTTTGTGAATTCCTGCCGGACACGGGCAGAAAGGATGTGACCGTTCAAAGACGAGATTATCACGCTGAGTGTGCCGATTCTGGGGAAACCCAATTTTCAGGCGAGATGGGCGCAGGGGCATCACGGCGCAGATCGACGCGCTGAAAGACGCCCAAGACCACAAGAAGGTCTGCGGCTTTGCTGTATGTGGCGATTGACGCGCGCAGAGAAAATTGGCTGGATTTGTGGCGGGCGGGCGGGTGATTCTGCCGAAAGATGGAGGCAGCTGGTACCAGATGTCGAAGGTGCGCTGGGCCATCTTTAAATGCGGGCCCGTTTATCCGAAGGCCCGCGTATTTGGCATTCCGCCATGAGGAGGCGGGTTGGGGATTACGTGCCACTGGTGACTTTTCCATTTCAAAGGTTAAAAGAAAAATTCCCGTGTTTAGAGGCCTCTATTTTCTACCAATCCCCCACCTGCAACCTGCACGGCGTTGCTGCCTTTCTCCTTCTTTGATATGGGGCGGCGCCAAGGCGTTTGCTGGCGAAGCAGGCATGAGATTGAAGGACGCCGCAAAGGCCTATGGGTCGTTGGTGCATATTGCTGCTTGAAGCATCTGGCCCCGCTTTGATTCGCGGCCCTGGCGAAATATTGGACCGCAGACCAGTTTTGCTGGCGCGCCAAGGATCAAGGCATCGCAGCGATGGCCCTGACAGAGTGCGCTGGATGTTTCTCCGATCATCCCGATCTGGGCGCATGTCTTTGCAGTGACGGCATTGGCCGAAGTGCCGATCACAGCGGATCTGGCATCGAGGCGTTTGTACGGGATCGGATCACAGGCTGATTATTACCGATGACCGGATCATCGCCATTGGACTTCAAATCCAAACCGGCACGGTGCCAATTTACTGCCGCCGCCCTGCCCCGAAGGTTTGTTTGCGGGCCAGATGGGCGCCTATGGGCCATGCTTTGCAGGCGTTTACCACCGACCGCAAGCGTTTTTCGAAACGGGCGATCCTGTGGACAACCACTGCCACCCTGATGCCCCTTCCCCAAGATATCGTGAGCGCGCGTACAAGCGCACGGGTTACCTTTGGACCGTAGGGGGCCCTTCACCCTTTAGGTATTCGTCTAAACCCCGAACCCATGGAGGAGTTTAATATGGCCCACTGTTTCTGTTTACCGATGCGGACCTTCGACGCCGAGTGAAAAAATTTCCGATTATTTCCTGTGTGGTGGATTTTTCTGGGCGGGAATTGGTGTGGGCCCGTGCAAGCAGATCGGCCCCTTCGTTGGGAGGAGGGCTGTCCGGCCGAGATGGAAGGGCAAAGTCAAAAAATCGTTGGGGAAAGTGTCGATGTAGACAGGCAAACCGAAACTCCGCTGCGGGCAATGGGGGCGTGCGCGGGATTTCCGGCGCTGTTTTCATTCTTCAAAGAACGGGGAAGTTTGTGTCCAAACATTGGCAGGCGCCACGGGCCCAAGGGCAGCCTGCAAAAAGCTGGATCGAGAATCGATCTAAGCTGGGTCTGATAATTTTTTTTAGAAAAAGGCGTTTTCAATTAGGGGCGGCCTTTTTTGTTTTCTTAGACGGGGCCAAAAGGGGGCCGGAAAACGCCTCAGGCGTTACGGCGATTTTCATTCTTTCCTTCCGCCTCGGGGGGGCCCCTGGCCTTTGCATTTTGATACTGTTTTTTTCTTTTGCCAGAAAAACCCCAAGTTGGAGATTAGGGGCGGCGTTAAATCCGGTGCGGGGACCCCGCGTTTGAAAACGGGGGGCCCAAAAAATCTTCCCCTTCCTTTT
>Ga0163217_1099478_pt1 | contig 14616 bp, 14 predicted proteins | sample SynspAceP_FD_185933 | JGI IMG/M metagenome (GOLD analysis project Ga0163217, IMG submission 185933) | Saline lake microbial communities from Ace Lake in Antarctica - Synechococcus sp. Ace-P (PacBio error correction) | ecosystem: Environmental > Aquatic > Non-marine Saline and Alkaline > Saline ... | reverse complement strand
CGCTATTTGGCAGTTGTTAATTCTTTCAGGAATTTCTTCGGTCTGTTAGTCCGCTCCAAACCTATCCAAAGGCTTCACCACCCGAATGCACAGATTCATTCCGGTGCCCAAAACCACCTACACTAGGAACCGCATAATGCGCGCCATGCCTTAATTTTGCAATTGTACGGGTAGTCTATTTGAGATTATGATAGTTTTAGCATAAAAGAGATTTTTTTGCTTCTTTTCTTGATATTTATTTCTCTAAAATTTCGGCGAAAAAGGAGGCCAATAAGCAATTAAACCTCATTGAATTAAGATTTTTATTGACATGGATAATTTAGACTACGGAATAATAGAAATTGTAGAAGTGCGGCGTTAGTATCGAAGGACAGGTAGTATCGATTGGTGTTTGTTTTACAGAATTTGATAGTCGTCGTTTTTGGTGCAAAATTGTGATTGAAGGAAATAGGAGGAGTTTTGAAAATTCATGTCGCATTGCTACGTTTATTAGGCATATCCAAAATTATGAGCCTTTACTAATAATTTAATTACCTCGTTTAAAATCGGGCAGGAAATCATTTTGGAAATCCATGATTTTATGCCGCGGTTTAGAAAGGAAGGAAAATGCCTATCATGCCAACCTCCAGATTAATAAAGATATTTCAAACAATATCTGGGCGCTCCGAATTTCAGTTTTATATGACCCCAAAGCTTGAATACGCAATTGCGTAAACTGATCCTTTTATAAAAAAAGATTTATAGCAAGTTCTTACTCATGACGTAAAATTGATACTATTTTCTTTACACATCTTTCGACAAAGAACTATTGTAAATAATAAAAGGATATTCAGCTAAATGAAGATGGGTATTTTGTAGTAGGTTAAATGCAAAAAGGTTATTATTGCCTACACAGAGAGAGCTTATCTGTTGATTTAACAGAATACAAAAGTGTATTTGGTTAAACTTGGTCAAATTTAACACCAAACCTATAAAAAGTTTAATGAGAAATATCAAGAAGCGCCTTAACGCTTAAACTGCTCAGTTATGAAAAACAGGTGCTGTTTTAGCAGCAGCAACAAACCTCATTACCTGAAAACTATTGTGAAGTGCGTACTGGGATTATCGCTTTTGTTGGATTCGTGATGCCCTATGTTACAAGGCGTTGTTTCAGAATTAGGGCATAAAAATGCTAGCAAAGGCGCTATTTACAGTTCATTATTGATTTTAATACCTGTTAAGGGCAGAAAAACTGCAAATCATGGTACGGTACAATAAAGAAAAAAAAAGTTGAACCGAGAGACCTTAGACAACCTTGCGGGTTACAAAGGTTCGAAACTGTTTCGCGTCGGTAATGCCGCTTATCATCAAAAGCAGAATGATATTTATGTATTTTGATGGATGTTATTATGAGCAAATGATGAAGTTAGGCATTCGATATAGATAATGGTGAAGACCTTATGGGCCCATAACCAAAGTTATTGTCTGGAGTTGGAGTAATAACTGGAAAAGATGCAGATAAGGGTATTTGGGAGTTCAGAACAGAAGATAGGCATTTTACATCGGCTAAGTTTGTGTGACTGCCGTGGATTTAGAAGCTATCAAAGTTGCAGAAATGCTAGGCAAAAAACAATTTAAAATCGAAAAAAAATGGGAAACCTATTTCGTTGCTGAAATTTGCAAGATATTTATGATAATGCCTGGAAATGAAGAAAGTAGGGGCTTCATACCCAATCGTATGCGTTCAAAAGAGTTGGATGCCTCTGTCTTGTTAAGGAATTCTTATGGATGCGTAAATTGCTAAAGAGGAATCGTTATGTCAGTACCGGACATTTGCAATGGTAAGGAACTAAGGTAATGATGGATTGGTTATATCGCTATAAGATGAAGATGAATTTGGTTTGCCATCACCTCGTTTACCGTTTTGGTACATTTTGGTATATAAACAGCTTTGTTTTAAAATTGGTGAACATGCAAAAAGCATTGGATATTTTAGCGACTTTAGGCTATAGTAATCATTTTAGCGTTCTGTTTTAGTGAAGATAGTGATTTTTAAGACAAAAAGGCTACTTAGAAAACTTCCCTCAGGCCTATTCACATTAGGCATGATGAGTGTGCAATCAACTTGTTCTAAAAAAGAAAGTGAAGATGAAATGTTTGAATCATTAAGGGGACTAACATATTTGAATTTAACTAGAGTTTTATTATTACGTTAAACCCCTATAAGTAACTTGCTAGTAGTAAACGAGTTTATGAATTAATATGGATGAGTGACAAATTTGAGCACATGACGCATAATAGCTGATTTTAGCTTATAATTTGATTTTAACTACTGTGTGTTAATTTGAAAAATTCCTACCATCATTATTCTTTTTTTAATCAAATAAATACTTTGGATTCAGATGTTTTTCCTACAGAAAAATGTAAGAAAGAATGAAAAAGGAAAAACCTTGATAGAAGATGGGTTTTTTAGACCCGATTATCTTTGTCCTTTCCTTAAAGTCTATAAATGTTACTTCTCTTGGGTTACCCACCACGATTGTTGTCTATAGTCCATTTGGGATAATTAAAACCGACCCGTTACGTTGCGAACGCAGGCCCGAATATATATGCTTTACGGATATCATTTTTGTCGAATAACAGTGATAAACCATATTTGCTTTTTCATTACGTGAACGGGTACCAGTCTGTATTCGGGTATCAATTACCATGTTTTACTATGATAATGATTTTGGAATCAGGAACCATCTATTTAAAACAGACACAACCATTGCTGGTTATATAAAACTTTAGCATTAAATAGCAAAGTCAATTGACTGTTTATAGTTCTACTGGCTAGGGTAAAAAAAAATAAAAATTTGAGGGCGTCTCTGTTTAAGATAAGAATAATTAAAAACAAGAATAGAATTAAAGTCTTGGCAAGAAAAATGTCGAAAAAATTTTCAGCTTAAAAGAAACTGCCTTTTTAATCGTATAAATACATTATTAGGAATGCATTAGTCTTCCCGAATTAATCTTTACACAACAAATTAAAGCACTTACACACTTTAAATTAAACAAATACATTTTATGTCAGTATAATACTACATTTGAGCATTGTTAGGAATTCATAGCTTAAGAGTATATAATAGTATAGAAATAGACTACAAAAAATTTAAATAAAATTCCAAACCATTCAAAACATGAATAACCAAAGCTTTATCAAAATTCTATTTTTCTTATTATTGACTCCTTTAGTACTGTGTTCACAGAACACAGCCTATGTTTCTGCATTGAAAGGGGGGGTAATATTCAAATTATCAATACTCAAACCCATTACATTGTCGGCGAACTTATAGGCCCAATTTCTGGGGCATACAAAATTGCGTAACAACGAAAAGAAAACGGTTGGTATCAGTAATGATAAAAATTATCTTTCAAAGGAATTGTTTATAATTGCGGCGTGGCTACGAAGATTATAGATTTATCAATTAAGTCTATAATTGCGAATATCAGCAATTTCTGTAAGAGTTGGTTATTTGTGTCCCTCCCTCTGGAAAGCAAAGATTTATACAAGCAGCTGCGTATAGTATTAATATTTATGATATTAACTTCGCAATTGAGTTACTAATTTTTGTGAGCAAGGAATACGGGAACTTGTAATAGTACAAATTCCAATGAAGCATATTCAAAGCGTAACAAGATTAGCAATCAATTCTTCTGGAACAAAACTATTATGGGCAAATTGGATCCTCGGAAAAAGGAGTTCTGTTATGATGATACATCTACAGGTAGTTGAATTAAAATACATTCAGGTATTTCTGGAGCAACCAGGTTAAATATAAGTTCAGATGATTAATTTTGTCTATGTTATGTAATACAAAGTTGGTTATGGTAGTTGTGCCAAATTGGATCCTCATGTATGATGATATAAATGGCGTTGCAAACTCCAATCATTCGTCTGATATTGCAATTATAAATACGAATACCAATTCAGTAATCGATTATATTAATGTAGGAGGAGCTGTTGATTAGTTTCAAATAATGATGTTCTAAAATGTATGTAGGAACAGCGGGGTGGAGTAAAGGTCATAGAAAAGAAACTTAGTACGAATGCTCACATACTTTCTTCAGATATCTACAGTAACTGGTTCTGTAAGTCATATGGAATTGATCCAACAGGATCATTCTTGTACGTTGTGTCCTCTTTAATGTTTTAAAACATGTTGATCTTATCTCGGGGAATATAAGTACCATTAACTTAACTTCTTCATGATTTTTGGGAAATATAGTTTGAAAGCCCTTTTTTAGATACGGACAGGACGGTATACATGATTCCCTTGATCTATGTCCAAAGTACCCAGTGAAGCCTGTAGATGCCAATGGATGTTCAGATAAGCAAAAGGATGCCGATAACGACGTATTATGGCATGATGTTGGATAGCTGTTCAATACGCCATCCGGAGAAACACTGATGCCAATGATGTTCTGAATTAGTAAGTCAAAAGATACTGATAAACGATGGTGTGTAATGGACGATGTAGATACCTGTGCCAACACGCCAACGGAAGAAGCAGTAGATGCCAAGTGGATGTTCAGAGGCAAAAAGACAGTGATTAATGATAGTGTTACTGATGATATGATACCTGTATTAACACCCCAAGCGGAGAAACAGCAGTTTTGCCAACGGTTGTTCAGATAAGCCAAAAAGGCAGCGATGCGATGGTGTCATGGACATGTGGTGTGATTAAGCTGTGCAGAATACACCAATAGGGGAAACACCTGGATTCAAAATGGGTGTTCCGATAGCCAAAAGGACAAGCGATGACGATGTGTCATGGACGATGTTGGATAGCTGTGCAGATAACAACCAACAGGGGAAAAACACCTGATTCAAATGGATTTCAGATAGCCAAAGACAGCGATGACGATGGTTTTACTGATGATATTATTGATACCTGTATTAAACACGGCCAACAGAGAAAACTGTAGATGCCAATGGATGTTTTTCAGACAGTCAAAAGGATACGATAACGGATGGTTTTACTGATGATATTGATACCTGTATTAACACGCCAAAGGAGAAAACTGTAGATGCCCAATGCGATGTTCAGACAGTGCAAAAAGGATACCGATAACGTTGGTGTTTCAGGACGCTATTTGATGCCTGTACTAACACGCCAACAGCGAAAAACTGTAGATATCAATGGTTGTTCAAGACAGTCCAAAAGGACAGTGATTAAACGATGGGTTTCAGATTGCTATTGATTATCTTTGCTAATACGCCAAAGGAGAAAACCTGTAGATGTCAATGGTTGTTCAGGATAGCCAAAAGGACAGTGATAAACGATGGTGTTACGATGATATTGATACTTGTGCTAAACACGCCGAATTAGGAGAAACTGTAGATGCAAACCGATGTTCAGACTCTCAAGAAGATGCAGATAACGATGGTGTTTTCAGACGCTATGGGGATACTGTGCTAATAAACTCCAACAGGAGAAACGGTAGATCCTAACGGATGTTCAAGCCCTCTCAAAAAGATTCAGATTAACGATGGTTGTCACGGATGCCTAATGATAGCTGTGCTAACACGCCAATAGGGAGGAAACTTGTAGATGCAAACGGATGTTTCGGACTCTTCAGAGATTGCAGATAACGATGTTCAGACGCTATTGATAACCTGTTGCTGATTACTCCCAACAGGAGAAAACGGTTAGATCCTATACGGATGGTTTCAGATTCTCAAAAAGATGCGGATTGATGATTGGTGTCATGGATTTAAATGTTTGATAACCTGTACGAATACTCCAGTGGAGAAACAGTAGATGCCAATGGATGTTTCAGAAGTCAAAAGGATAGTGACTTGATGGTGTTAAGTAATGCTTTAGACATGTGTTCTGCATTCTCCGAAGATTGGAAGCTGTAGACCAGTAATGGTTTTTGCTCAGTTTAGTCAAAATAGATGCAGATGAGGATGGTATTCAAGATTCTCTGGACAATTGTCCCAAACCAAACAATCCTGGTCAGGAAGTAGGGATGGTGATGTCTAGGTGATGTATGTGATTCCGTTGACTCAACGTTATCCCAGTCCTTTACTCCGACGGTGATGGATCAACGAATACCTGGCTGTTATCTATAATATAGAGAACTAATCCGAATTCTTTCGTTAAGTATTCAATTCTTGGGGGAAAAAAAGTATTCTCTAACAAGGAACTACCAAAACGATTGGGACGGTCAATTCAAGAGCTTAAACAACAAATTACCTGATGCGGGATCGTATTAATTTTCAGATAGATTTTGATGGTAATGGGAAAGCCGTGGATCAAGATGGGATGGCTTTACAGTACCGGCCTTTATAGAACAAACCAAGTAACAAAAAAAAACATGAAGAACATAAAAAAATACAATTTTAGGTGAATACTGCTTGGCTGTAGTGCACTGTTTTCACAACAAGAAGGCGTGGTAACTAAACTATATGTTACCAAATGAACGCTTTTAACCCCGCTTATGTGGAGTAGATGGTGAAAACAGTGATTACAAGTACCATTTAGGCAACAAATGGACTTGGTATAGAGGATGCACCCAGTGCTCAATTAGTTTCATTTGGTACCACTTTGGGCAAAGAACTTAGGGATGGGAGCCTCTATATTGAACAGACAGACCTTTGTGAGAAACAGACCTTTACAGCAATCGATTTTCCTATAGATAAAAATTGTCTGAAAAAGCAGATCTTACATGGGCTTTAAAAAGGCGGGAGGCAATTTTTATAGGTGAAATACGGAGGGTGTAATGACCTATTAATCAAATGCCGACCCAAATATTTCATCTATATCAATTTTAATCCGAATATTTGGAATCGGAGCTCTTCTTAAGGTCGATACAATGGCACTTTCTCGTTGGCGTCCTCGTATGTTTCTACAGAATCGTGCAGACAATTGAGGACGGTCTGGTTACCTTAGCCAAGGCAAGCCCCATATGTACGCCGGTTGTAGGGTTATGATTTTATTGCTTTGAAATCAATTGAACAAAGATTTCCTTAAAAAAACCATCCGCTTTATTGCGTTACGTAAACGGAGCGCCAGTGTCTTTTGGAAGTCAACACTATGCTTTCCTTTGATAATGATTTTGAAATTGGTGCTACTTAGAGAACAGGACTCAAAGCCTTTGCAGGACTTATAAATTCAGCATTAAGAAAGCGACTCCTGTTAGGCTAATGCTTATGAATGAGTACTAGAAGCAATTGGCTGATATTAGGAATACGAATGAACTGTTACTTAGGCTTTAAAATTTTGATAGTTATTAGTTAAAAAAAAACTAATTAGTCATAGAATTGAGAGAGGTGGTTTTAAATACCTCTCTTTGTTTTTGGTTACTTATCAAAAGTAAATAAAGCGATTATTATAGGAATTATTGGTCTTTAGGACAATAAAATCTGTTGCTCTATTTTTTATTTTTGTTCAAAAAGTGGCTTAAATGTTCGGTATGGTAAAAGGGATTCAGACAGTAATACGCAAGTAATTGAATACCTTTAATTTGTTTGCACAATATAAAAATCGCCATCTTCCAAAAGAGCTTGGCGAAATTATTTACATTTAATTCGTTGGCAGGTTTGCAGTATTCAAAACCAGGGTTCGAAATATCTAAAACAACAATATTTGGACATAGGCTGCAGCGCCAACTCAAAATTTGTTCCTCTTCTATAAGCTTGGCGAAGTTCGCGCCCATATCATATAGTTGAGTCACATTTGCATCAAGAAACCTTCTTCACATATAGTGTTTAACAAAGTAACCAATGAATACTCATCATGTTTTTAGTACATTCAAAAGTTCGCTTGCCAGAGTGATACAATCTTCATTTCAGAATCTGACAGTAAATAATCGGCTTTTGGCTAAATTTGCCTTAGCGTTTACTTCATCTTAAATAGGTAAAGCTGTAGTTAGTGCAGCATCAATCATCATCTTATGTCCGTCAATAACCACGAATCGGCTCTTTTTCAATACCTTTTAAAAAGTTGTCGATTATTTTTGTGAAAAAATGTCCAGCACCTCATGGGCCTTCCATCCACATGAAACCAAATTTTTTGTTTTTTCCGCCAAATGTGCCAAGAACTTCTAAATCGTCGAAAATTCCTTGTTGCTGTTGAAGGGGCGCACCGACAATAGCCAAAATATCTTCAATTCCCTTTTCTGTTCGCTTCATTGAATTTTTAACTCTAATATTCCGGTGTCCATTCTAAATTTGTTGGTAAACGGGCACTTTAATAAAATCCCTTGATCACCTAATCCAATTATTACTAGCTGCACGATCTACGCAGTAATGTTGCTTCTTCGCTAACCATTATTCCTAATTGTTTTGTGTTCCTTTGATTCCAAGATATCAACTTTTTTGGTAATGCCTTTCGGTTGCGCTTATAAGCGGTTTAAATTAGCTAAAGTTCCACCCGAGGGGTTTTAAGAAACCACTAGAAATTGCATCATAGCCAATTTTTTACAAATGATTTCTATGACATACGCTCAATAGCGTTTGATTGCATACCCATTTCATTTAAAACAGCTGTTCCGTTGTTTAATAATGAACTTAATTAAAGAGGTAAGGTGCAGTAATTGAGCAGGATGGACTTACTGATGCCTAGGTAATTAGGATGATGAATATAGGTGGTGCGTTTAGTTATTTCTTGAAAACAAATCTTTTTCATTACCATGAACTAGAAATCTTTTCCAAAATTGTTAACTCTTGCTCTTGGTTTCGTTCCAATTGATTGCGGTTTTGTGAATTAGCATTTATCTTATCCTCCAATGAGAGGTCAATTGATCTATTTAATAAATGACCCCTTTTTATTTTAAATCGGATTACTTGATTAAACCTTTTGAATATTTCTTTATTCATGTGTTTAAAATTAGTTGCTATAGGCAATGTTTACAAAATAAAAACGCCCTTATTAGGGCGCGGTTTAAAATTCAAATTTACCAAACCAACAAAAGGTAATCTGAATAGTTCAAAGGTATACCCGTTATCAGCAGCTTCTTTGTCGGCAATTTGCGTGCGTAAAAGCTACTACATTCGGGTTGTTTGTATATTAGTAAAACGTTTAAGTCCCATTAACATCATACCGTTGCTCATCACCTTCAGCAAAAGAAAAAATTGCTTCTTTCCCTTTCTGGAATTATAGTTTCAGTTGCATTGTATTAAGTATAATTTTGCCATTGCCCAATTTGTGTAGGCTTGTTCAGCTTTCACCAGCGTTTGGCATTTTTTTCAGTTCTCAAAATTGTTGATTTCTGCCATGTACACTTCAATTAAAAATCAACGCAGCTAACATTAATTGTGGTGATTTTCAAACTCGGGGCCATATTTTTGAACGCTGAACCAGCAACCATTAAAATAACTTTTTTTTCCAATCTTGTTACTACATCTTTTCCTCAGCAAATAATTGAGAAAAAATCAGGAGTATCAAAAGATGCGAATACATTAATTCTTCACCAACTTTCGTTGCAGGACCTAAAAAGATCTACATTTGACCTGTTCATAGGCTTTTTTAACAAAGCCATTCCTACTGCTAACATTCTGTGATTTCATTCGTACTTCATAGATAACGAGCGATACGGCATTCTTCTCATTGCTTGTTCCATTAGGCCATCCGGCGGCTAAAGCCCATGCCGCCCAAATATTTGTACGCCTTCATCAGTACAGCTTTGTAAAGTTCTTCAGATACAGCAAACTTTTAAGTATTGAACATTCAATAGGGCATTATTCTTCAACACTTTAAGTTCGTTTCCTTGGATGCGTTTTCCAGCAGCCACGCGCATAGCTATTCTGTCTTCAATATTTTTTGCAGCTCGGTACGAAAAAGCAGATTTCATCGGCATAAACAATGGTAGCCATTGTGCTATTTTGATTTAATAGCACCAAAAATTCATAAAGGGTTTTAAAACTGAATACGCTCATTCGCATATTTAGTAGCTTCACCTATCACTTCGACGTTGAGCATCTAACAAGCAGCAGCAAGGTTTTAATTCTACCAACGTTTCAAGGCATTCATCGCATTTTAAATCCGTTACCTCTTTCAGATAACATATTTCTACTGGGACTTTTGTTTCATTAAAGAATACCCTGACGAGTAAGAAGAGGAGTGAATACTAATTTTTTCTCTTCGTCACCCATAAGAGATTCCGTTAGGCAGGATCATTTTCTAAAATTGAAAACCTGTAATATTTTTATCATCTTCAATTCGAAGCAAAAACGATAAAACATATTACAAAAAACCTGCATTTGAAATCCACATTTTTTGTCCTGTTATACTGTACGATTTACCATCCGCAGGAAAAGAAACCGCCTTAGTTTTTCCTGAATTTGCATCAAACCAGCGCCAAGCGTCAGTAAGACAGTAAGCTCCAAAACCATTCTCCAGAAGCTAACCTTGAACATTTATTTTGCTTCTTGCTTCCTCTGTTCCATAAGGGTTAATAAGGGCATGATGCCTATGCCTGTATTGAGCCCCAAATGCAGTACTAAAAGAAACCTGTTGCACCAGAGATATAATCACAAACCCAACATGGTAGAAACGAATCCCATTCCCTGCCACCGTAAAGATGCAGGAACTGCCAAACACTTAACAAACCCTAATTCACCGGCCTTACGCATTACTTCTCAGTGTAGCATTTAATCTTTATTCTCAAAACGTTCCCATTGTGCCCAAAGCTCTCGGTCAACAAATTCTTTTGTGCTATCACGCATCATTCGTTGCTCTTCGCTTAATCTTCTTAATGTGAACATCTTCACAATTGCGTTTCTTGACAAAGGATTGCTCCTCCTCTAAGAATGTCTTTATTTACTGTCTCTGTACTCATGTTTAAATTGTATTACGTATTAAAGTAAGAAGTATTAAGTTTTCTGTTTAAAACCATTTAAATAACCTATACAACAATATTTTTAGTTTAAAAAATTCAAAAATTCCTGCAGCACCTTTGCCCGTGTACCAAACGCACATGGTCACCATGCCATATTTGCCTGGCATATTACGCTTTACGCCATTTCATCAAATAACTGTACAGAAAGTTTTGCTCCAGTGCAACCAATGGGTGGGCCTAAGGCAATAGCGCCGCCATTACTTTGACCGATATCTTGATTAAATTTTATTCACGCATTACTGCTATTGATGGTGAGAGGCAAAAAGCTTCATTCAATTCAATCAGTCAATATCATTCTGTTTTATCCTGGCTTGTTTTAAAGTTTAGGAATAGCCTTAACTGGTCCGAACCCAATTAAGCGTGGCTCAACACCAGCTGCAGCATTAATTGACTAAGCGAGCATTGGCTCAAGATTTAATTCTTTAACCATATCTTCACTCATAACTAAAACAAAGCAGCACCATCACCATTTGAGAGGAGCTTACCAGCAGTAACACTACCTTCCAGCCAGCAAAGACTGCTCGTAAACCAGCAATCCTCTTTTACTGGTACCTTTTCTTGGACCTTCATCTTTATTTACAGTGTAGCGTCTTGTGCTTTTTTCCATTTTCATGCAAACGTATGTTCAATTCAACTGTTAATTTGGAACAAATTTGATCTTGAAGCGATCTTCAGCTTGAGCTTCTTAATGCTTCATGTGCGAATTATAGGCAAACTCATCTGGTCTTCACGAGAAACATGAAATTTATGTGGCTACTGCTTCAGCATATTTCCCATTCCCCAATTTGAATAATCTTCATTGTCCAGATTTAACGGTGTCCTTAATTTAGTTCTGGCTAAAACGGTCCATAGGAACAGAACTCATACTTTCAAGCACCACCTGCGATGATTACAATCAGCCATTCCTGACTGTATTTTGCTGTAGCAATACCTATTGTTTTCAATTCCGGATGCACAAAAACGATTTACTGTTACCCCGGCAACTCAACACTATTCTAAACCAAATTAATGATTAAATCGAGCCATTGTTAGACCTTGAGAAGCCTTCTGCATTGCATTTCAAACAATAACGTCATCAATACGTTTTTGTCTAATGCGCAGCTCCTTCATCATGTTACTGCGGATGGTTTCGCAGCTAATTCATCAGTCTTTTAAAACGAAAACTCCTTTAGGTGCTTTTCCAACTGCGGTTCTATATGCTTTTACTATATATTGCGGTTTCATATTTCTAGTTTCTAATGGTTTTCAGTTTTCAAAGATGTTGAATTCTTTCTAAGTTTTCGTTCAGTACAAAGCGATTCAGATAGAAAGCTTCGCGCCTAAATCCAATAAAATATTGTTCAGTTACTAAAGTAGGCTCTGATAAAATCTCCACCTGCCATAAACGTAGGCTTAACTTGTTAGCTATTTTTTTATCATGCTCACTTATGTAGTTGCTTATCTTCCATTAGGAATCAGTACCAACTAAAAAACATCCTAAAGCTTGTTACCCAATACTTTTAATATCTTTTCTTTTCACTTGGTGTGTTGTAACCTGCCTCGGCCATCTAATTTAGCATGTGCTTTTGCAGTTTGCTATTTTGACGGTCTTTGTTCACAACAACTATATCATTTTTGCCATGTTGTAAAAATTCCTAAGCAAGCTCATAAGCAGAAGTGGACAGCCTTAGCATACGATTTTAAGAATACTCTTGAAGTACATTAATTTCCACATCATTTTTATGGAAAAATCTTGAAGGCTCTTAAAGCAAAAACTCCTTGAGCCGACCAACCACCAGGGATAACTCAACTCCGGGAAATTCAAACTAAACCCAAATATAAGGTTTCAGCTGCAGCAAAACTACTTTGTCGGCATGTAAGAAAGTTCACAACCACCACCTAAAGCCATACCGTGAGGGCCAGAAAACTGTTGGTATTGCAGAATATCGCATACGCCCATCAAGTGTCTTGAAACATTTTGATTGCATGTTCAATTCATCATATTCTTTGCTTCAACGGCCAATCAAAATTATCATTTCGTATTTGCGCAACTAGAAAATTAGGGCCGCTTGATTACCAACAACTTAAACCTTGGAAAATCTTTGCGGCAATTTCAAATTAGCTTTATTAAACCTGCAAGTACATCAACCGCCGAGGTATTCATTTTTAGATTGAAATTCTACATTTAAAATTCCATCGCCTAAAATCTTTTCAACAACCACACCGCTATTTTTAAAAATTACCTCTTTAGGACTTTCTTAATATTATCCTTAAGATGATAAAAGAATCTTGCCCAGGTATTTTTTCTACTGATTTTTTGGGAATATCATAATAAAATGAAGCCACCCTCTTTTTACTTGAAATTAGAAAGATTTTTTACCAGCAGCAATACCATTCATAAACCCATGCAGCAGTTGTTTCTCTTCCGCTTCATAATTTCTAATCCTTTTTTCGATACCAATAGCATTCCCCAAATTGAAAAGGACCATTGGCTTCCCAGCCAAAAGCCAGCTTTCATGGCGTCATTCAAATTTTATAAAAACTCATCGGTTATTTCAGGAATTTCCTATGAGAAAACGTAAGCGAATAAGCAGCAAAACTTTTTCGTAAAATTCACCAGCTTACCTTTCCGGCAACTAAAACCGTTAAAACGGTCTGCACTTTATCAATAGTCTTTTGTCAGTTTTTCTAACGTAGCGAAAACTTGCCTTCTTTTGCTAGAACGATTAACTCATCGTACTAGGTCTAATGTCAAAATGTCATGTTTTACCTTTATCGTCTTTAGATTTTTATTAAAAGGCCTTTGTCCTGTTTTACTACCCAAAACCATTTGTTTCCATCATGGTATTGATGAAACCAGGTTAGTTTAAACAACTCTAATTTTTTCGTCTTCTTTACAATGTCAAGGCAATACCATTAGCAACATGTACCAAGTGTATCTAGACCAAAAACAACATCTACAGTTCTAAAACGTTGGCAGATTTTGGTCTTCCATTAACAGTCCAGTTAGTTTATTCCAACCTCTTTTCAACCGTCATACCCATATCTTTTAACCATATGGAAAAAGACGTTTGGGATACTGAAAATACCGATTCTGTTACCAATAAATGCGGAGTTGTCTTTCGCAAACTACTGAAGTTTTACCTTAAAAAAAAAAAAAAAAAAAAAATTTTTTTTGTTTTTGTTCTCCGTAACATTTAAAAAGTCTAAAAACTTCAGGTGAGGTTTTAGGGCCAGGGATAATTCAAAAAAGTTTTTAAATAGCGAGCAGGGTTAAAAAAGTGAGTTTTCCACAAAAAAAAATGCTTCTGGGAAAATCTTCACTACGACCTTCCACTCATAAATTGTATTGGGGGAATACGCTGATGTATTTAGATGTTGGATAAAAAGTTGTTTTTACCAAGGTGTTCTATTTGCTTCTCTAAGTTTTCAAAAAGGATATCTTTTTAATATTCAAGTTCTTTTCAAACAAAACCCCAACTTCAATATTCAAATTCTACTTTAGGATTACTTTGGCAATATTTCATTCTTCTTAAATTTCCCAGTAGTAATTTTCTTATCTGCGAAATTTTTTGGTGATTTTTAAAATTAGGAGATTGGTTTAGATTTTTAATGCTGCCGGGCTAATGGAATCATTCAACCCATTCTATTACGGGAACAAACCTTGTTCTTGCAAAGGTTAAATCCCTGTTTTGCCTTTTTTTCCCCTTTATCATTTAAAGTTTCAACGGCGGGAAATACAAATTGTTTTAAATCTCCTCTCGTTTG
>Ga0163217_1075975_pt1 | contig 14616 bp, 17 predicted proteins | sample SynspAceP_FD_185933 | JGI IMG/M metagenome (GOLD analysis project Ga0163217, IMG submission 185933) | Saline lake microbial communities from Ace Lake in Antarctica - Synechococcus sp. Ace-P (PacBio error correction) | ecosystem: Environmental > Aquatic > Non-marine Saline and Alkaline > Saline ... | reverse complement strand
CACGGGGTGGCAATCGCTATCGACTGCGTCCACGCGCACCGGCCCAGAGGCCTGCGTCACCGTTCGGAACGGCATAGTCGGAGGCGGCTCGAGCCGCAGTTATCCGTTCGTCGAAGGCCGCTTGCGCGCCGCATCGCGCGTTGTTAGCTGCATGTATCAGCTGGGTGGTCGGGTTCGAGCGAATTCGCATCTTCAATGTTCTCGCCGCGCGCCTCATTGGTTGAGGAGTGGGGCGGCTCCACCTCTCAGTGCCCGGCCTTCGCTGACTAGCGTCAGCGCGGTTGCCCTGCTGACGAATAACCGAGCCCGCGAAGCCAGGCTCAGCGGAGGCAGCCGGGCGACCGCCAAGCATGCGAAGGTTGTTCGCGGCTCGATGGGTGGAGTAGAAACAGTCCGTGCCCAGTGGTGGGCAGAGCCTGCATCGAACCGGTCGGCGCGATCTCTCCGGCCTCGTGCGACATAGAGCCACTTGCCGAACTCGGCGCGCGTGCTCACAATCACCTACGCGGATAGGAGCGCATCTCCGAGGCCCAAGCAAGGGTGTCAGCGACCGGGGAAGCGCATTGAAACCCAGCTCAGATCCGCCTTGACTGATTCTCACGCGCCTCTCTCGATTGCGGACGGCAATTGGAGCTGGCCCTCCGTGGTGGCGAGACCAGCTGCCTCTGCTGCAGGGATGGCGCGCGCCATCCCGTTCGGGGCGTGGGTACGGCTGACACTCTTAGGCAGCTCGCCCGCCGGTGGCCCTGCCTCACGAACGGTGCACACGTCGCCGTTTTGAGTGCGCGCTCCGGGGCATTGGCCCGAGCATTTGAACACCTGGCTCTGCGCCTCCTCGGCATGGTCGACATGAAGTGCCCTGGATCCGCAGAATGCAGAAGGTTGATCATGGCGGTTACCTGGAAGCGAGGCCAGCTCCCTGCGACCACTGGCCGGAATCGTTGGCCAGCTGCTCCGCACTCGAGGCGACTCACCGCCGGCAGGCGAGCAGGCCGAAGTCTGCCGGAGAGTGGATTGCGCTAGCCGGCTCGAGTGCTCCATCAGCCCCGCCCCGATCACCCCACCCGAGCCTATCTCCCGGCGGCGCCGAGGCATCGACGGAGTCCAAGCTCAGTCGCGTCTCTGCAGCGTAGGCTACGGCTTCGGATTCAGCACGGACTTTCGGCTCCGACCACTATTCGGCCCCGTCCACCATGTCCGGTTGAGTCGAAGTGTTCGATCGAACACAGCTTCCATGGACTATTATGCGTACTTGCTGGTGACGCACTGACAGAGGCGAGAGCCTCACCCTCAGCCGTGCCAGACCGACGCGTGGCTCTCCATCAGCAGGTGCTAGGCCGGGCCGGCTCTCGGGCGCATCGCGAGGATCTTCCCAGGCCTCGATGGATCGCTCATACGACGGCTGTCCTGCCCGGTGCTTGCGGCCTCGACTGAGCGTCTAAGAGAATACGCCGCATCTCGAGGTGAGGTGTCGCGCAACGAGCTGGTTGCCGGACTCAGGATCTGCGAGCGCCTACCGGCGCGCGTGGCCAGACCAGGCCAGCCTTAGTGCAGAGGCGCGTGACGACGAGAGAGCTCTCTGAGAGATTTCCTTCCGCGTGGTCGTTCTCGCACGTACCACCAAACTGGACCGATCATCCCTTCTCAGGGTTCGCTCCGCGTCGATGACATTGAGCACGTCCTCCGGAGGGGTGAGCGGCTGCGAAAGGTGAGTGCGCTGAGCGCTGGTAGTCGGTAGCTCCTCGGAGCGTTTCCGGCGCTCTGTTCACCATCTTGCACTCGTGGCGAAGCTCAGGTCCGCGCGCGCAAGTGGCAACGCAGCGTGGCAGCAGCATTAGTCCAATCCAACCACTCCCCTGGTGGCCGATGCCGTTGCGGGCGCCGAAGCATCTCGAGGTGTTCAGCTCAAAGACATATCGCGCACCCGCTTCTCTGCCTCACTTCGTCGTTGCGCTGCCGCCAGCTCGCTCGCATCACAGCTGCGCTCAGTCAGTGTTCCAGGAGGTCAGGCTACACGTCTGATGTCTAGTGATAACGGGGTGCTGATCGAACTCGCGGCTCCGCAGGGTGCTAACCGTCCTTGAGACCGCCAGGCGTCTCCCCGATGGGCTCTGCCGCGGATCCAGCTCATGCCCTCTGACAGTGCATCTGCTGTTGGTGCTGCACCACTCTGGCTTTGGATCGAGAGAAGCACCCGAGCCTCGCTTCAGCTCCAGAGCAGCTCCGCGTGCGCGAGCTGCTCCAGGGCTCACGTAACCGATGCAGCAGAGCGGTTTTCGGCCTCGATCAGCCGCCTCGCAGCCCAAAGCCCTTGAGCGATTACACCAGCGCTCAATGGTCGCTGACAAACCGCGGATGTCCGCGCGTGCAGCGCTGCGGAACCGGCACCTCCATCGGCGGCGCGCACAGGAACGATGCGATCGCGGCATGGCGGCAGGGGCGCGTCGCACGCCACTCGCCTCCAGGCTCCTGTGGGCGTCGGCGATATCTCGCGGTCACAGCCGCAGCCCGCATGCTTCGACGCGCACACGGCTCTCTGGAACGGCGTTCGAGAGGCAGCGGCCTAGTGGCCATCGACCCACCCACCAGACTTCATGCGACGGTAGCCTCGGAGCGACTCAGCAGCGATCTTGGAACTGTACTGTGCGTAGGCTGATAGTGTGCTCACATGCTTCTTCTATGCGCGCGCGTACTCTCCTCGAGGCTACCGTTGGCGCTCGCGCGGATCCAAAGCGAGGTGTCCAATCGCCCACCCTGTGGTGTCACGGATGGCCGCTAGATAGTCGATCTCGTGCGGAATGTGATTACATGTCTCGAGAGCTGTCTACTCGCCGACCGCCAGACGTTCCGTCTTGTGCGATGCGGCACGCCGTCCGTGCCGGTTGCGAGAGAGACGCAGCCCGACGGAGCGGTTCACGCGCGCACGGTATCAATTGACATCAGTCGCACCACATACGCACCGTTTCTCGTGGCGCTGTAGATCTGCGAACTCGCTGGATGTTGCTGTCACGCCCGGCTCTCAGCACGCCCCCGGCGATGTCGGGCGTGAGATCTCGCTCCGATCGCACTGCCAGTCCAAGCAAGGTTCGCTGGCGTCCGGATATAAAGCGGCGGTCGCTCGATCTTGTGGCGGCACGCTCCACCCGGCTGCATCGACATAACACCCGTGTGCGTACCCTTCAAAGGTGCGAGGATCGACGCGAATGTGTTAACCGGACGTGGGCGACAGCCATGGCCATCGACGTGTGTCGGCGATGAATGGGCGCTTGCGTCTCGGCTCGAAACGGTCCTATCCAAGCCGAAGTGAGCAGCGAGCACTGGAGCGAAGGACCGTCGGACGCTCAGATGACTCTGAGGCTCGCCTGGCCTCTAATGCCGTCCGAAGGCCATCGGAATTCTCGGTCTCGTCGCTTGTATGCCCCACCGCGCGCAGCCCCAGAGCAGCGTGCATAGGCCGGCTTTACGTCGTCGATTGCTGGGCAGGTCAGGATGCCGCACGCTCACTGCGTGTGCGCGAACCGCTCGAGAGCACTTGCGTCAGCAGAGGACGGCGACTGCGCCAGAACAGGACACAACCGCCGCAGCGCTCCCGATTGTTTCCTCATGCGCGCTGAACTTGGAATCAGCACGATCCTCGTGCTCTCAGTCCTTACTCAGTCAGCATCCCTAGCAGCTCTCGGCCCGATCAGCTCGGACACCCGACTCCGAGAGACCCGGTAGCCGTCTTCGCGAGGGTGCCACCCCTGTTCGTGCGGTCTGGCCCGCCCATGGTGGGCAGCAGGCATCGGGGCGCTCTCCAGATTCTCGACTCATCCTGCCGCACCACCGTCGGGACTGAGCGGTGTCGATAAGTGTAGCGTGCGATCACGCTCATCTCTCGCCGATCAGGTCATGATCTTTGCGCCGGGTTGCTGAGATTCACGCACCAGCACCTCGAGACACCCCCATCCGCAGCTGCCTTGGCAGGCCGGTGTGCCGGCCTAATAATCGAATTCGCAGGCCTGGGCGCTTCACGTATCGGCCCTGGAATCTCGCAGCACGCAGCGGAATGCGACTCTAGATCTCGACGTCGGGGGCATGGATGAGGTGAATCGGGGCCAAACGGGGCTTGGTAGAGCCTCTCACGCACCCGATGGCTCTTGCTGCCATATCGCGTGGGCGCCGATCTCGGACCTGAGAGTACTGCAGGATACGAAACGATGTCCGACCGGTATTTCACTGAGCGAAACTACCAGCGACGCCTGAAGGGTCGCTGCCCTCGGAGATTGCAGAGCATGGAGTGGTCTTTTGTGGAGCGCCGCCTCGCGCGATTCCTGACCTATAATCTCGATACGAAGAGATGTTTGTCGCCGGCATCGTACTCGGGAGATACCTCCGGATTCTTCGATCATGGTTGGATGGCTGGTCCACTTTCGAGTCACCGCGAGATCTGCTCTGTTCTCACGAGTTGCGCCGGGCGGCTAGAACTCGCCTTGCGGGGTGCCCCGTCCTCTCGGAGAGCCTCCTCCTGGCGATCGGCCTGGCGGTGTCGAGTCGGTGGCAGCTCATGGTTGCAGAGAGACCTGTTGCTATGAGGTGAGCAGGTCGGTCCTCTCGGGAATGTGCGAGTAGCGCGGGCTGTATCTCAAGCACAAACGGTGCTCAAGCGCTTTGCAGACGACCATTGTCCCGCGACGAGGCGGGCCATTTTCCCTGGCACCGCCTTCTCGCTACAGATGAGCCGCCGCCCATCATGGCGTCGATCTCCGAAAACGCCTTTGAATTAATCAGCTTAGAGGCCCGAATGGGCGACTGGAACCTCAAGGGTGATGACCGGCAGCGCCGCGAATGACGGAGCCCCGGACTTGGGGTCAAGGCCCCACAAATTCCCGCAGCCAAGGAGGCCCCGCCGGCCAGACTGGAGCCAACCCGCTTCAAGGTATTGCCAAACAAGAAACCTCTCCAATTCGACTATCAGGATGAGCTGGGTGAGCTGCCGCTGAAAGAGCGGGGGCAAGCAGTACCCGCCAAGAGAAACTCGCAATACGTCGTGCGCCTCTCACGGTGCTTTCAGGACCGTGCGCCCTCTCGAACTGCGCCTGCGCAAGACTGCGGAATGAAAGTCAGGCTGTTGCCACAAAGCTCGCCACATTAGCAGCCAGGGAGTTCGCCAGTCCTGTCAGCAGTGAGAACGTCTATGGTAGGTGATCAGCTGCGCCCAGGCTGGGGCTCTGTGGAGGGCGTGTGCAGACGCGCTGCAAGGCGTGCTATCGTGCCGTGTCATCCGGAAGTCCGCGCTGACGTCGGTGTGTCTCCACGGTGGCAGAACTGCTGCGTGAAGTCCCTCTCGCGCTCTCCGATGTTCAGGTGCGGGCGAGCGTTGCTCGCGTTTCGAAGACCCGTCTGTGAGCTATGATATGCCACATCGCCTCGCCCTCGTGCAAGGAGGTCATTATTCGCACGATGAAGGCTCCAACATAAGGTGTTTCCGGTGCTCGCCTTACGGGAGCATGATCGTCCATATAGCTAGCCTCAGCGCCGACGAATCGCATCTGAGTATTACGAACCTCGAAGCGTTCTGGGGCACGGCGAACGAGGGCTCGGCTTCTCTTCTACAAGCTGCGCGTCCCCGACACGACGCAGATTCCGCCCCGTTGCGTCCCCCATCTGAAGGCCTGACGGTCCTGCTCCGTTGCCGACGAATCAGCCGGTCCGTTGAGGAGATTGCTACTCCGCATTCTCGGGCGTCACTGGATTTTTCACCTAGGACCGGCCAATAGGCTTCTGGCCTGATCCGCCCCCTGCCCTGGTGTTGGCTGGATCAGCCTGCCGCTCGGTGCGTGTCTCGATTGCATGCCGAGCTGGCAGCTTCGGCGCCCTGCGTATCATCAACATACCTCGTTCCACCGGTGCGTTTTTGTATGGTAGGCTTCCTCTTCCTCCGGTGCTCTGCGCCGGGTTTTGTGTCTGGCTGCGTGCGAATGGCTAGCGCTTAGCACAGGCTACGGTGACCACAGCGCCTGCACGATCTCAGGTCGGGATGGAGTACCGAAGAATGCAGTTGGTTCTCATCCGCGACGCGACAGCGACGAGTGGTGAGGAGAAGCCATCGGACGTAGTCGCAGTCAGGATTGCTTGGTGGCCCTTTTGCCACTGAAGGTCCGTCCCGCTCGCTCCGCGGCTGAATCCTGGGTCACTGGGGAGTGGGCCGCGGGTGCTTAATTCTGCTCGTACCGGCTACTGCCAGGCTACCGTTGGCATATAGAAAAAAGCAACATGACGCAGGGTGTGCGATGAACCCTGCCCTCCAGGCTTAGTCACCGCAACGCCCGGGGGGTTTCCTCCCCTGAGGGTTGCTGCTGCTCCATATGATCGCATAGGCCGAGTCGGTGCACCGGGTGCATGCGGTGGCTGCGACCAGCGCGGCGTAGTTATCGGCGTGGGGTGACCCCCCAGCACGACTGAGACTTACGTGCGCATCGGCCCTTGAAGCCCTTCCCGGCCCATATGTGCCGTCGCAGCGCCGGCCGGCCTCGTACCGAGACCGGCTAGCAGGTGATCGGCCTCGGCGGATCGCCTGCCCCATCCTTCGCATACCGGCCAACCCCGCCCTATGGCCCGCGACAGCGTTGCAACGATATCTGCTCGAGAGTGCTCTGGAAGGGACACTGACGGCTGCGCAGTGCCCACGCCCCGAACAGGCGCAGCCCCCTGAGAGCACAACTGCTCTGGGAAAAGATGCCGCCTGGTTCTCAGCCCTGCCAGGCGGAGGAGACTGCGCGCGGCTGGAGTCTTACCTGCAGACGCGACCACGCTTGCAGCAGCAGTTTGCTCAAGCAATGTGTTGGCTGAGGGTTGCTGTGCTGTCCCGGGGCGGATGGTCGCCGCTGCGCGATGACTGTTGCGCCCACCCTGCGAAGCATGGCAGCTGCGCCAGATGCTCTGCTGTCGCCCAGGCCCTCGCGTCGGGTCTCCGAGCAGCCTGAGCTGGAGCGCTGAGGACCGAAGGCAGCATCTCAGCTGCGCCAGCACCCTGAGTCCGTGGCAAGGCGTAAAGCCGCTTCCTGACAGCGGAGACTGGATAGTCGTCGGACGACCACGGGCTCTTAGAGTTGTCAGCTCACAGCGGTCGAGGCGCCGCGTAGGGGATTCAGTGGTCTGGCCGGATGTGCGAAGGCCTGGCTGGCGGTTATTCAAGTGGAAGACGGCGCCAAGGCCGGGCCAAACAGGCTCTGGCGCTGAGCATCTGCTCAAGCACTTGACTCGGCTCACGCCGCTCGCACTGCGAGCACTCGCAGCAGTTCCTATCGCCTTTGGCCTGGGTTGAGCTGCGGGCTTAAGGGGAGCTGCGCTTCGGACTGATAAATTCCAGGCGCCGCGGTGAGGCGTCTGGTAGCTCGTTCGGCTCATACCCGAAGGTCAGAGTTCAAATCTTCCTCCCCGCCACCACTTCAAACCCCCAGATGGCTGGTGCTGCATACTGCGCGCGCGTTTTTTGATGCTGGAGCGCCGCTGGTGAGCTCAGCGCTGAGCGACGATGGCAGTGACTCGCGCGAAGGCTTAGCCTAGATGGGCTGATCTCGGAAGCCCCTTTTCTAGTGCTTAGCGCGTGGATGGCACTTGCTCCCTCTCTCTCCAAGCCAGACAAGCACCCGCGATTTCGAGGCGCCAGCACCAGATCAGGAGATCGAATAGGCCCAAGTGCGATCCAGTTGCGGAGAGCGAGCATCCTAGCAAAGTGCCAAATCGCTAGTACACTGCGATCTAACGTGGAGCCCGCAAGGCATGCCCCTCGGAAATCCGATCTCGCATGCAATGGGCTAGCGAAGTGAAATGTGGGCTTTAGAGAGGAAGAATCTGACATATCGACAAGTATGAGCTGTACCAATTCCATGACTGAAAGCCTGCAGGCATCACACCAGACAGCACGTAGAGACGACATGATTTTAGAATTGCGTTATATTGAGGTCACATACGAGCGCGCATCGGGTGTTCTCTCGGACGGAAGAAGCTCGGCACAGATATAAATACTCTGTTCGCCTTTAGGCTTCGTGGCTCTGATCACCACTGCTTAGATTACTCGCGCCACCTTCTGATATTCTCACCGTCACGCAGCTGGTGATTTCGTGATGGCTGTTTTATGTGACGTTGCTGCCATTGTGCTTCGCTTCGCTACCGTGCAGCATAGCAGTATGTGTGCTCTCGTTGATGTATGCCCGTCATTGCTAGATCCATCTGTGCCGCCGGCCGCCACCGCGATAGGATCGCTCCGGCGCCTGTCTCTTCTCGCACGTCTGGACCGGAGCTGTGTGAGTCTCCCACTGGCTTTAGGCTTCTCACTCGCACTGCCCCCTCGGCGTAGCTAAATGTCCGCATCGCCAGACCGCTCCTGCTCTCTTCGCCAGCAGAGCGAACTCTGATGGATTCCGATGCAGGTGGCGTGACGCCTCTCAGAGGGCTCGGATAGCACCGGTGACGCTTTGATTCGCCGCCGAACGTCGTATCTCTTGCACCCAATGGTGTGGAAGAGGAAAGGCAGGCACTACGGGTGTGGTGCTGCTCGAAGCGGCCTCACGATGCTACACCTGGGCCCAGACCCTGCAGCCGGGACATTCGGCAAGTGATGCGCTCAACATGCCTTGGCCCCCGGCGCCAAGATCGCGTCAGCAAGCACTAGCGAGCGTGAGTCAGGCAACGGCCTCCAGGCGCCCATGCACCCTGAGCTACTGCGGTCAGAAACACGCATACCGGATCTACTACACAGCTCGACTGGATCTAGACCTCCAGATAGGCCCTGGCAAGCCAGTACTCCCGTGAACGACAATTTAACTGCGCGTTAGCCTGGCCGGTCAGGTGAGTGGCCGCAGGCCTCACCATGGCTGGTATGGATGGTCACTCGCCTTGTCGGCTCTCCGACTACGAGTCTCATGGGCGGCGTTGTCCGCGTAGAGATTGGGCCTATGCGCATTCCGCCTCGCTGAGCTCGATCCGAGTATAGATCCACAGACGGCTAGGCTGCAACTATTCACGGTTCCTCGGCCTTCCCGCGGCCTCGCGATGGGCCGCGTGAACCGATTAGGCCCAGCGTGATTCCTTGACTTCCCAAGGCTTATCGCTGCTGGGGAAGATATATCTGCCGCACCGCCTTGCCTTATAGCACACCCGACGGCGGCACCTAGTGGCCAAGGGCGATTCTCTAGTGGTCTAAGGATATCTCCCCGTCCTTCCCCGATGAGGTACATTCCCTCTGCGGATATCGCCCTTGGCAGACCGCGGCGGATGGGAGGGCAAGCTGAGCCCTGCCCTCCCTCACGCTCCCAGGCCCGCGTGCCCTGGGCCGGGCCCCTCGCCACCGGCCGGACCATGTGACCTTTCTTTGCTCGCCCCCTTACAGACAAACGCCAAAGAGGATGGTGAGCGCCATCGTCAGTCCGTAGTTGATAGGCGAGCCACCGCCAAAGAGCGCTTACAACGATCGACCGATAAGGACGCTCCGAAGTGCTGTCAGAGTCGGATGTTTGTTGAAAACGGCCTCTTCTAGCGGGCTCCAAGGGGCGGGCGTCGACCCCGGCGCGACCGGGCCCACTGTTGTGTCTGCGTCCACGTCCTGCACCCTGCGATTCGAGTGGTCGCAGTCCTGCTCACTCCGGTCGCCGACATCCCTCAGAGCGGTGCGGAAGAGGTGGAGGACCCCTCCGGCTGCCCTGGGGCGCTAGGTTCTTTGATCGCGATTCACATTCTGCCAGCTGCTGCGCTCTTTATAGGCGATACGCGCGGGACAGCAGTCGCGCGCACTCTGCACAATAGCCGTTCCAAGCGACTCTCCGAATGCTGGCAGCGTTTCATCACACCCACTGACACCCGTGCGAACCTCGGCAGGGGAAGCGGCCTCTGGTTGCATCGGCGGGGTACGCTCAAAGCAGCCAACCACCTGCCGTGTATTGCCCCCCGAGCCCTATGGAATCTGGGCGAGTCCTGTCTAACGCTTCGACTCCGGCCGGCCACCGCTTGACCGGTCGCATTGTTCCGCACCCATTTTGCAGTTCGGGTGGGTTCCTCAGCGGTCGTGTGCGACGGTATGCTCCCCACGAAAGCTCATCAACCGCGCTCAATCGTTTTGAGTCAGCACCACCGCAGTCAGGGGTTGCGGTTGCTGGTACCTAGGGGCATGCGCCCAGCGCGGCCACAGTTCGCCAGCTGCTTCTGACTGGTAGAAGGGTGGCAGTAATACGAAGCGGACGGCTGTGCTTGCAACTCACCCACATGCAGCGCGATGGGGGCGAGGTGAGGTGAACAGCGCACGCTGTTTGTCGCGTGGCCCGCCACGTGGGGGCAGAGTTGCTGACCTTTGCTTGATCCTTCTGTCTTGAATCCCCCTCGGACGTAGCCCAGCCTGTTTTCGCCGCAACCTGGCCGTGGTTTCCACAGGGACCGCAGCACGCGTGTCCACCCGGTGCGAGGCCAAATCCTTATGATATCTGATTTTGCGAACGGCGTGTCCTTGGGATTATGGCTCGAAACCCGTGGTCAAAAGAGACGGAGGGCCGTCGGTCAAGCAACACCTGTGGAACACGGCTGTCTGTGGCGCGTCTTCTGCCTCAACCTCCATAGAAAAGCGTCACCACATGCTGGCTCTCCGGGTGAACCAGGGGGATCGCCGATCTTGGCACGAAGGCAAGTAGGCCGCCGACCCTGCAACAGGTATTTGATATGGCTGCGGTGGTCCGTAGGACGAGGCCACTCTCGTGTGGACGAGCGGCTTTGTTACGACGATCTCGCCTGTAGCCGCAGGGCATACCGCTGGACGGTGAGCAGGTGGTGCGCAGTACTTTTGCTGCTGAAAACGATTACCAATCGCCTCTAAGGAAGCCAGTGTACGGCCCATAATCTGGGGAGCGCTATCCTGCTCCCAGAAATGCGATCGTTGATGCTGGAAGCGCTCAGGCACACAACAGCGCACCACCTCAAACTCCCGTATGGATTCCGCTTTTTTTGGGTCCTGCCCTTTAGCTGGATCCAATCCTCGCTTAGGATCAACTAACTCGTTGAGAGAAACGTAGTGCTAGGAGATGAAGAACGTTACGGGGCCTCGGTGCGCTTGTGCTGGCGTCTCGCAAGCGCTTGGCCCACGAAGAGAGCCAGGCAGAAGGGACGGTTGCACTCCCACGCCGCTATTTTAGAGTCCCTACTCGGAAGTCCAAAAAAGGACCACGAACGGGCGGTGCGTTCCGCGAGATAATTCGCACGCATCCCCATTCGTAAGGAGCCCACGATCCCTACGGGAATTTCGGCGGGCCTCTCCGAGGGAGAACGAGCTCGTCTCGCCATGTTCGACTGCTACCTGGTTCCGTTGCGAGACTAGGACCCATGTACTGACACCACGGCCTGTTGGTCCTCAACTGCCCCTTGCTCGCGGTCTCTCGTGGAAACCGGTAAGGTCACTGAGGCTCACAGGACCATGGTGTTTGGACCCGGTTCAAGCTCATCAAGGGAAGCCCTGGGCACATTCCCATGCGCTCAACACCCAACCGAGTTGTTGTCCAATTTTCAGCCACCAGTTGGACGAGGATGAGGTGACGAGCCAACGACCCTGGGCGGGTCACTCGGAATCTCCTTCTCTCTTGGTGAGGCAAAAGTGTCCTCGCCGCCCAGGCCACCGCTTTGGCGATTGCCGAACAAAGCCGCAGTCGGGCACGTGTTATTCCTTGTCATGTTGCAAGGTGTGCTCTTGTGGCCAGGTGAGCGCTCTCACCTCGACTACCATCCCCAGACCTGTACTCCTCTTACTCTGACCACAGGCACTCCACTCGGCTGTCACTCAACCTCGATGGACAACACACCCATGATATCGTTCGCTGGCGAGACAACCTGCTTCTCGCGCTCGATGGGCAACAATCTCTGCTCTGCTCCAGCGCAGACACAATCACCCTATGCGCCGGCTTGTGTTTCTGCTGAATCTCGCGCATACTCTGAGTCACAGACGGAAACTCGACAATGGAGCCAAGGCTCGAGCGTGGAAGCGCCCTAGCGGCAATCTCAGGATCAGCCACATTCTTGTACAGGAGTCGGCTGGACCATTAGTAACTCGGCCTCGTGGGTCATGGTGGACACCGTGGAGCTCCGTGAGTGATGCTGCTCGAGCTGCCCGCAGGGTTGATACTCTGGCACGCCTCCGCTCGCAGTTAACATAGGAGGCCCCGGTTGCATTCCGCGCTCGCGAGTAGAGGCTGTCAGCCTGGCTGATCGCCCATCCGACCGCTGGGGTGGTCGGATAGTGATGAGGAGCTTAGCGCTGAGGGCGGGCTGCCGCACCTTCCACCGTCTCTCTGGCGGGAGAGGCCAACGCAATTTTCGCTGCTGGTAGCTTGCACAGAGTTGCGATGCCAGCCAGTTCCATCCTGCGCTGTCCCGCCCCGCTTGACACACCCTCCTCTCCTAGCGCACAGTTCCCGTCGTAACGATGTCTTATCACCAGGAAATTCGGGACCGTGTGATCTGCTGCCGAATCACAGGATAGAGCGTCGAAGACGTATTAGGTGATCGTCTGGATGACGTGTCGAGACACGACCGACCCCACTAGACCCAGCAATCTGGGTCTCAGCTGGGTACCGAGTGCGATCGCAGGCGATATCCAGCCGCTTCGTGCCCAGTCTGTTGGATGATAACAGAAAAAATAGAAGGGACGAGGAGACACCACGCCACCGCTTCGAGCCCAGCTATCACGGTGTCATAAGTGCGCTCCAGACCCCCGGTACCAATTCACACAACAGCTGTGCGAAACTGACGCCTGCCGGAAATAACTCACGACGGATTGCTTCCCCCCCGAACTCCCTATGCGCTCCTCAGAACATCACGACCGCGCTGCTACACTCTGGCTTGGACGTTCCGGAGTGCGCGGCTCCAGTCGTCCGAAAAAAAGCCCCCACTCGGCCTCCTACTTCTTTGACACGACCAGGCAGGGATTGTCGAGTGCAGTGCCCAAAGACGGGGAGCCCAGGTCATGACGCGGCGCACACGGCACGAGGCGTCACCGGCCCGATCCAGTCTGCGCCGCCTTGGCGCCCCCCACAACACGTCGAACACCAACAGCCACAGTCGAGGGCGACCTCAGCCCCACCGTGCAGACATAGGCGAGCGCTGCGTTCAGCTCTCCCCCTGTCCTCCGCACCACATCTCCCCCCCTCTGCATGGCAGCGGACCGCCTGGTCTATGTGCGGACTGCTCTGTATGACTCGATGCGGCACGTTCGCGCATAGTCGATGCGCCGGAGCCGGGTGCCCACCTCAGACACGTGCTGAGGGCTCGTTCACAGGAGACGGATTGGGGGATGTCGTTCTTGGTGCGTTGGCCGGCGAGGCGAAACAGGGCACTGCGCGGGGCACCTCAGACACCGCTGGTTACCAGCGCCTTGCTGGCGCAGGCTTCGAGCCGTCGCGCGACAGGCCCCTGATCCTGCCTATGGGCTGAATTCCACGTTGCACGTCCTATAGTGCCGAGGTGACCTGGGGCAGGCGCTAGGCGCGAGGCCGTGGCCAGCCGGCGAATGGCTCAATTACGACAGCGAGTCGTTGCGCGCATGCCAGAGTCGCGCGACCAGATCAGCACCAACCCGACTCCTTGGAGCAGATCCTGCAGCGCAGGAGAGAAGCGCAAGAGACAAACCATTGGGGACGGACTCTGCCCGATGCATGTACCCTATCGCTCACGGGGAGCCTTGGGCACCCATTCATGGCGCTGTAGGCCTTGCGGGCTCGAGAATCTGCCCGGTAGCAGGAATGCGGTCGGGCCTGGTGGTCAGCAATCTCTCGAGGCCTCGACCAGACCCGCCGAGCGAGAGGCAGCGGCTGGGAGTCACGCCCCAGCGGGCCGTGTAAATCCACCTCGAGTTCTACGCCTCAGCGGGCTTCAGGTGCCTGCAATAGTCCACTGACAGTGGCACATTTCCTAAGCGCCCGCCGTGACATCTCGCCACCCTGCCCGATGCCGTCGCACGGCACCATCCAGAACCACCCTCCTTAGCTCTGAGTGTGTTTGTGACCGGCCCAGGGCCGTGGCCGCCAGGGGGGGGTGCGGAAAAGTGTTAACAACGCGAGGGCCAAAGGAGCAGCCACGCGTCACACGAGTTCTGTGGCGCATTAGAGGCAGGATCGCCGTTTCTCCGGCGGTTGGCGGGGTGGGTCCGCACATGTCCCACGGGATGGCTTTAGGTTCAGCTATGCGGGGCACACAGCTGTAGACGCGCAGGTTCTCGCTCCCGGGCCTGGTGCGAAGAAGGGACCCCGTCAGCCATGCGCAGGTTCCTTTGATAGCTTCGCGCGATACGTAACAGTGTCAACGCTATCTCTGTGCTTCCCGCACGCACAGAGGCGCCTGTGCGAGCCTGCAGGTTTTCAGCCCTTCCGAACGTACTCGTGGGCCTGCAGAACGGCGACGCATGTGCACAGGCGGCGCGGTTGATCATGCTGAGCACGTCGCATGGGGTTCGCGTTTCCGCGGACGCTTGAAATCGCTCAGGACAACTCTGATTCTCGATGAAACGCGCACTCTTTGATCGCGCGACTGCGTATGTGATACGTGGTGGAGCCGTGGCTGGATTCAGGTCCACGTCCCTCGCAAAGTGGATGGCCTGCGCGACAG
>Ga0163217_1068366_pt1 | contig 14616 bp, 7 predicted proteins | sample SynspAceP_FD_185933 | JGI IMG/M metagenome (GOLD analysis project Ga0163217, IMG submission 185933) | Saline lake microbial communities from Ace Lake in Antarctica - Synechococcus sp. Ace-P (PacBio error correction) | ecosystem: Environmental > Aquatic > Non-marine Saline and Alkaline > Saline ... | reverse complement strand
TCGTTTACGATACTAAAATGAAACAGAAAAACCTTCAAAAACATGCAAGGTTCTCACCTAAAATGGCAAAGGGCTATGCCAATAAAGCGAATTTTTGGTCAGAATGGCAGGATTTATTTATCCCAATCTGGATTCCTTTAAAGGTATCAGGATCAAATTTACGAAAAAACGTTAAGGCCGAGTCCTGCGAACCGAGGAAGATTACGATCACTGCCCATTGCATTAAGAAGAACTCTTGTTGTAAACAAAAAGCCAAAGATAGGTGCCGGGTTAACTGCCGCATTTTTTAATATCAAATCAAAATTTGAGTTTAAATTGAAATGATGCCCAAATATCGCCTTTTAACAAGACATTAGCCGAGAAGGAAATCTTATAGTGAGTCCATTCATCCTGCTTGAACAAGATTCCCAATCAAGCGTTATGTCGATTCATTCACGTTAAAAATTCCTATCGTATCCCTGAGAATCAACTTGCCTTGTCCAAGCGCATCAAGGTTTGGTTCTCGGTCTAATTGAAAAAAGAGTGTAGTATTTCGAAGCGAGAAAAAATTGGAATGAGTGGTAAGTATTTTTGATCACTTTGTTAACTCCAATTATTTTATTGTCAAATGATCATATAAAAAAACCTTCTTATATCTTATTACTGAATTATTAAAAATTTTAAAATACATATTATTAAATTTTTGGATTGCTATTTCTTACCTATTCCTTTAAAATCGTTAGTGAATAGTTGTCAAGAAGCGAAGGAAATTTAAGGATTCTTTCGATTTATAGCTTTGGCTTTAGTTTCTGGTAAGAGTTGGTTGAAGATTTTGAGTAAGCCATTATCCCTTTAATTCTTCCATCGTTTTTTTAGTGAATTAGCCCGTTCATTGTGGATTAAAAATGCGATGTTCGGGTATAATCTAAATGCCTTTTTTGAGCGGTTTTGTTATTTCTGTATTCATGCCGAAAGTCGAGCGGCCATCCCTCCGCGTGAACATATTTTTTATTTCATCGTTTCGGATAACGAGCTCCCCTGACGTTCTGTTGCGATCAACTCCCAGATGGTAGGGGACTTGCCCAGCCAGAACATCCCAATTGTAAGAGCTTGATTTTTATTTGCTTTGTTGTTTCCCAATAATTAATATTGGGTTAATCTTCTGTTCCCCTGTTCCCCTGTTTCATTGATTGTCACTGCCCCTCTGATGCTGCTTGTGGCGTTTACATAGATTTTTCATGATATGTTGTTGGTATCGTTTCGTCACTGGTCATAGGCTTTATTTTTATTTCCGACTGGTTATAAAGATTTTTGAAGAAGGTGTTTTTATTTCGCTAGTGTAGAGAGGAGATCCCGTTTTTCATCGTAAGTATTTTCTGGCTTATATATAATCCAGTTAGAATTTCTGAATAGAAATGAAATTGACCTTAGAACTAACTCAAGGAAATCGATCTTTTTCTTTCAAATTTTATTTTAGGTTACTTCCCTTGTGTTATAAGCCCTGTCTAAATGGTTGGTTCGAATAGTAATTGAACCTATGGGATGCCTCTTTTAATTTTTTGTATAAGACCAATTATAAGGTATTTGTTTTACAATTTTTTCCTCTTTAATCCGAAATATACCCATATTATTCCGCGCTATTCTGTATCTTTAACCCGGGCAATATCGACCGTTTTGGAGCAGATATATAGCAAGGCATCATTAATCACTTCGTTTCAGCAAGAATTGGATGCTGATATGGTACTTACTCGATTCCTCATAGTTTTGTGAGTATGAGATGAGCTTATGTAATTCCTGCATTCTTCTTGATCTCGTATTTAGGTAATACAGCAATCTTAACCTGGTTTTGAGTAACCTGGAGCAGCACTATTATCGGGGAATGAGGTCAATGTTGTGAATTTCAATTTAGGGTCATTATTTATTTTCTAAGGTGCAAACTTCGACATCCGCCACCCGTTAAATTCGGATTGAATGACGCCACGCCATGCTCTTTAGAACTCCAACTATACTTTTTTAATAAAGATTAGAACCAGGGTCCCATTTGTTCTTATTATTTTCATTCTCTTTTTACAGACAAATTGGTTGGAATTATTTACTTATTTTTGTATACGATATCCAATTGTGTTGTTTTGTGCATTATTATGCAGATGGAAAAAAAACCCACTTTCACTAGTGATAGCGATACTTAACATGTGATTCTTCTCGTTTTCGCCTAGAATTTAGGGTTCAATGGCATGATGAGAAGATTATCCCCTGTCCTTTTGTCTGAATTTGACGGTAGTCCAGATCTATTCCGTATCTGTTATAAAAAAGAAGGCTTTTGATTTCTCGATTTGATGATTCATGCCTAGGATCTCAGGTTTCTCCACGTAGCTCCTAAAGTGGGCTTGATCTAATGTCCAGTTCTTTTTTATACCTTGGATGGCAATACTGGATTGAGAATTTGATGGTCCGGCAAACAGTATCATTTAAATTAGCTTTTAGACAGTACCAGTGACTTTAACGCACGAACTGATATTGATGTTGAGATTTCTCTGCGTTTATATTTATATGATAGATTTCTGTCTACATGATATTATTAGGCATCAATCTTTCTGTTACATTATGCATACGACCTATATTTGTCAACCCTCTTCATATTCTTATATCTATATTATCTTACATTTTTCGTCTGCCCCGAGCCTAATGATCATCTTCGTTTTCTCAAACGTTCATTAAGCTTTAAAGCATGAGCAGATAATCAAATCTTCTTCATTTTCTCGACATTCCGATCAGATAAAATTGACAGCTATTTTTGGTTTCTAGTTTTAGCCCTCATGTGATAGTCCGCGGTCCGAATCTTTGGTAGCTCTAATGGTTATAAGCGGCTAATTAAGCTCGGGAAATTCTTAATTTCATTTTGTCAAATGTTCAGTTCCTCTGAGCCATAAATAAATTAGCGACAACTCCAGACAGCTTTACTTAATCCAATTTCTCCGTCATAGTTCATTCAGTAAAAATATCCAGCTAATTTTTGGAACATTAGCAAGTGCAGCCGGCGATCTTTATACTCTTATGTTTATACGCCCCCCTTTCACCAGGGAATCTTAATTCTCTTTCTATACAAAGGGTCGCTCTAGGGAGCTTTGTCACATGATTCCACATTTAGCTCATTTCTCAAAAGTTAGCTCCTTGAGCTAAATCATGGCATCTGACCATCAGCAAAACTTTCTCATCAATTTCTCATCTTTCCATTGTAAAAATATGCCCGCAATTTTTTGAATACATATAGCCAATGATAGGCCCCACGGGGCGAATCTTGATCTATTTACCGGTATCAAAAGCAGGCAATTTATTTTCTACTACAAGTGGTCCCCTCTCGGAGCTTGTGAATATAATTTGGTCATTTTACAAAGTGTCGCTGGGCTTTCTCATTTTGGCTTCATTCTCCCAAGGTTCGTCCTGTGGAGTTGTGTGATTCATTATTTTGTCAATTTCTATCAATATGGAGTCTAATGGACTAGTAGTAGCCCGACCAACTCTCGAAAAAGTTTTTCAATCATCTTTTATTTTCCTTCGTATTAAATAAAATCCCACATCATATTTTTATCATTCATGGATAGCATGGGAGATCTTTGTCTAATGTTATCTCCCCGTATTCAAAACAGCGCGATCTCTTAATTTCTTTTCCAATCTCCTTCCGGACTTGATGATATTATATTGGAATATTATATCCATAGTTCGCTCAATGAAGCTATAAGTATGGACAAGTCAGACAAGTTAGTCATCTTACTATTAGAATCCATTCAGATAAAAAATATACAGAATAATTATTTGTTTTACAATCAATCAAAACTTAATGGTTAATGGCCGATTCTTTTCTCTAATGGTTGTACCGTATCCAAATCCCGGGCAATCTTTAGATCCTTTTCATGTTTGGTCGCCGGACGCTTTGATGATCTCATTTGTTCATTAACTACATAATTTCATTATCCTACTAAAAAAACAAGCCCTAAGCTTACAAATATAAGCGGAAACGAAGGTTGTTTATGAAACACTCTGAACATTGGAATCCCTTTAACCCTTTTGCGTTTAAACCAAAAACCTTCTTCAGTTTGCTTTTCCAATCAGCTTTCGCTTAAACTGTTATCCGGATTTAATTCCACGATTAGGGAAACTTTAGGTCGTGATTAGCTTGAATATTCCCAAAAATCCCCATATCGATATTATCCTTTTCGTTTTTCCTTCAAAACCTTATAGGACATATATATTTTCTATTTCATTAAATCTACCCATTCTGATTCCAAACACATACTAATCTGGGTGTGTCGGGCTTGTTAGTGTCTCCACTAAACCTTTTTTCCTAACCCCATTACCGCCCCGCTCGGGCCGATGACCAGTGGTCGAAATATAATTTGAAAGAAGACCATCCTCTATGTTCCGCCCAAGTTCTTGCTCACCGCTTGCTTCACCTGTCCACCTTTTACTTCCGGCCAATCTTCTCATCTGCCGTGAATTCATCACTTAAGACTAAACTTACGGGCTAGTCTCATTCTGCCTTCTTTTCAGAATAACCTCCGCTCATCCAGATTACAGGATCTGATATTCACACGTTTTGGCACTCGTTATCAACTGTTCTAATAAATGGGTCAATCTACAGTACTCATTGGTAATCTTTGAGTCACCCGAATGGATACTACACCCATGTCTCCACCTTTTTTCCTCATCATTCTACTTCCACTCCATTCTTTAAGTGTTTTCTTGGGGAAGACTCTAGATGCCGATTCCAGTTTTTCTTTCCGTCAAATCCATCAGGAATCCCTGATGATTTTCCTGTCTTTCCCGCAAAAGCGAATAATATCCCGCATTCCATACACCTATCCTCACATTATGTTTGTATACACCCCTGAATTGCACATCGAAGTTGGGGAGTGTTGACAATTTCGATACGGTAATCTGATCCAAACTTCTAGATATACAACGTGAGACTTAGTTCTATTACGTGTCACATGATCCAGCTCCCATGCAAATTCGTCCATCCCTCCCGATGATTCTCCGTTTCGATGGTGCAAAGAAGTACACACCATCTCGGCGATCACATCCGATTCTGCTAGAAGCTACTCGTCCATCTAGCGTAAGTATTTTTAAGCGCTATTCCATCCAATCCGGCGAGTACATTCCCGTTAAATTAATCCGCGCCATTCCCAGCATCCCGGTATAATCTGACTTCCAGCTTCGAGGACGATGGAATTTACAGAGGAGAAATAACTTCTTCTTTTAGATAATCAGAACGAGAATCCCGTCTCAACAGGAATTTGTGGAATTCCTCACAATGTCTTTTGTTGGAGATCGTTATGTTCCGCTCGTATCGGATGGGCTTTTGGTCCGGACTTATTGACTTTCATCTGCCCGTGTTTATCGGCCCCGTCGTCCTTCCCATAGAATAACCCATTCGGCCATTCTTTATCAAGTTTGTCTGTACAATTAATTCTTAATTCAGGAGGAAACAGTCACGAGTCATCCATAGCCGTTTTCTATTTCGTCACTCTTTTCAGGCGTTTTTTCCTTTTCTTGGTGCAATCATTGCAAAAAGAAGGAGAAACGTACCCCCCGGCTTCAAATCCAATCTGATATTCAATTCTTTCCAGAAAGGTTCGGGCTTCTTTCCATTCCAATGACTCAATGGACCGTGTGAAATAATAGCGATCCGGGAGAGGAAATATTCCTCCATCGGACTTAATGTTGATTGACTGTTATCCCTATTCTGATAGTAATCGCCTCCCCGATTCGCTTTTAGTAAAGTGAGCTGGATTTGGGAAAAAGTATATCTGCCCCTTGCTGCCCCGAAGGAGCATTTTCCGTCAGTTCTACATCACTATTTGATCTAAGGTCTATCGTTCGAGTCCGACATTATGTTATTGAGATCAACTAGTTTATCAAGATATCCATCAACAGATTAATCCGATAGGCTCTTTGTCCGTTCGCCGAGGGCGGCCTATGCGTAACTAAGTATTCATCATTGCATGTGCATTTCTCTTGATCCTTTACCAGATATTATTCATGTTTTCAATTTGAGTTTCCGAATCATGGACTCGATTTTCAATCAGGATAAATAATATCGACATCTCGATAAGTTACCGCATCTCGCTCGGGACCTGAGTGTCGCTTAGCTGGAACAAATCCGTCTCTAGTATCATACAACTCGTCCATGCATTCTGACCCCCATAACTGAGTTTTCCACACTCCACCATTTCGCGAGCTACCGAAGTCTGAGACCACGACGCAGTTGCATTCTCAGAACTCGCTCAGGGTCTGCCAATCGGTTAACATTGATTTCGAAAGGGGAAACCGTAGGTCCCAGTGCCCTCTTTGTGATTGGTCATCCTTCCGCCCATTTATCATCACCAGCATTACCCATCCATTCGGAAGGAGAAAATCTTTGCCTGAGCGACCGGGTAGGATCCTCCATTTGTCAGTTTGGTCATTTAATTGTTTCCCATCATATGTATATTTCAATTTGCGGCCCGTACCGCCTTTGCTTGATGTTTTGTGGAAATGCTGACGAAATAGTAAATGCTCCGTTCAGAAATCTACTTCAGCCGCATCTCAACGTAATCATGCTTTCGCCAGTTTCCACATGCCCTTAGAGTCTTATGAGATGGAAGAGCGTCATATTATTGTGGCGCTAGCGGATTTCTGTCGCTGTTTCATCGTTGGGATACTGACTCGCCGGTTCATAAGTCAATCCTTCGGAATTACCGCAGCATTGCTTCACATTAGGTTCGGTGTCGACTTATAGTCTCGCATAGGCGAGTCTCATTTTCACTCAGGTAAGCTTGATTGAACTATCATCCCAGGAGGAGATGATTTCGAGCTTGTCCTCTGAAGTCGGCTTACACTTTCCATTGTCCCTAGTTGGACCGAAGACGATTTATTCTGCTTGAGGTATGTCGGCATTATGAATAGTCCATGCACAACGCTGGTATCCTTGCAGTATAGCCGATTAGCATCTGGTTTTCTAAACTTAATTAATTTTCGGTCGGGTTTTATAGATTTAAAAAATACAATTTTTAAAAGCATTGAATTTGATTCTGTTGTAATCCCTATATTTCAAGGAATTAAGTTATTTTATTTGTTTAAATGTTTGATGGCTATATGACTATTTTTCAAGATTCGCTTGGGTAAATAGGATGTTTGTATTTTGATAAAACAAGAGCTACATCTGGGTGGAGGGTATTTGATCAGGAATGAAACACCCTGTTGTGAGTGGAATGTGCTTGGGTGAGCATTGGCTGGTGGCTTGAGTAAAGTCTGGTCGACTTGAAAATTACAACCGGATCTATAGGCGATCTGTGAGGCAGTCGCTGACCCTACACGGAGGGTGGAAAAGACAAGGCCAAGATAGACGCTTCGCATCGGAAGGGACAGTGTAAGGTCAGGAAATGACTCCTATGATGAAAATCGTTCAGAACTAGTGATAACCAAAGATTGAAATCGCTAACATAAGCGCCCCAGGAGTGAAGGGGAGGGAGGTTATTTTATTGCGTCTTTAGACTGGTGAGTCGCGCAACGGAGTTGCGCCCGCCACGCGTCAAAGGCCAAGACCGCAGGGGCCGGCACTCAGTACACTATGACCCAATCGAGAGAACGGAGTCGAAGCAAACAGGCGGAGGGGGAAGCAAAAAAGAAGAAGAAACGCATGCCCGTTTGACCGAGGTTTTGGCAAGAAAAAAATTCAATGTGTGGGTCAGCGCTTGGGAGTGCTTCCTTTTGCGTCTAACACGAAAGCAAAAAGGTAATCATCGTGGGCTCGACCGATAGATTCATTCCTGCATCATCTACTGCGCCACGCAACAATCTGAGTCTCGTCCTCCCTCTTCGCTCGGCTACTGATGCCAAAAATAGATATTCAGCATTCGAGGAAAATAGAATATCATCGCACGGCTTAAACGTCACTCAGATCGCGGTTATTTCAAGACGTTCTCTCCGGTGTGGAGAATAGCTACGATAGAGTGGGTTTTCGGGATACTTCTTATGAGGAAGAACCCTCCATCCATTAGCGATTGTCTGTTGAGATTACGAATGAGTAAGCCACGTCAAGTTAACAATGCGCACCACTCAAGCGAAATGCTGCAGTTTACGATAGCCGTAAAAACTGTCTCTAGATTGAGGTGAAATTTAGGAAGAATCGAGATCCGAGAATATCAAAAAGAGAATAGGAAGCGCCCCAACGGTCTTGACGCCGAATTCGAGCTGTATCATTCATAAGACAGGAAGCTTGCTAGAATTCTAGGTTAAGAACCTCTAGCAGCAATATCCTAGTAATGGAGTAATCGCTATCATGCGCTGAAATACGACCACTCTCCGCGCCATCTCGAAGATGATGATTTGTCCGCTTGCAAGAAGTTAAAAATTAGCTGTCTTAGATCCTTTTGAAACTAATGCGGGAACAACCGCTTATACTTTGCTCGAATAAAGAAAACTGTAAATATTTCGGGATTACTGATGAAAGGTGGGGAAGGTTATACCATACATAATTGCTTCCTTGATTAGAGTGCCTTCTTTACTGGTCTAATTTTCAAAGTAAGATGACAGGATCATTGAATGACGATGGAGCCGACACATTATGAAAATATAGAAATTTTTGAGTTGGATCAGACTACTCTTCCAGGAGACCCTTCAGAGCTACGGAAGAATATCCCCCTCAAAACAAAACCGTACTCTAAGAAATCGATGAATCCAAAGAGAAACTAGACTTTGTAAAAGGTGCTCGTGCACTACACACTCCGTCGACCATTAATTCAGTCGTATAAATCCAAAGCATTAGGGACGGAACACAATCCCCCTTCCAAAGCCGTCTTGACAGCTAGCTCCTCCTTGGCCTAGTAGCCCCCATAGACAAGCACCGACAAATTGAATTAGTACGAAAAATATAGAATAGCACACTTTCGGCATACTTCACCTTTACTTATAAGTAGATTCTCGCCCCTGGAAACTCCCTATTTTGAGAAGTGGAATAAATGACCTGAGTTTCGGACTATTAAACCTAGAACGCATTCGCCAGATGAAAGACAATATTAACTGGTGGAACAGGGCAGTCCTGACGGTGTATCCTTAGTTTGTCCCAGATAACAATCAGAAGAGGGCAGAATACCGCAGAACTGAGATTATCACGTGAAAAGTCTCATCCGGATCAGCCGAGCTGGAGGAAAGTGTTGCGTCGCCAATGTCCTATACATCCTTGGAACAAATAGTGCGAGTGATCTAAGCCAGGTGACTAACTTTAATCGGTGATTAATAGAAATATTAGGTCTGTACACGCTACCATAAAGGTTCTAGTCAAATGTCCAAATAATGGCTCTGAAAACGTAGTAGAGCTAATGCTAATCGATACCAAGCGTGAGGCCAGGGCACCAGCTTGGAATCGACTTAGATAGGTAGTAAAAAACGTCATGTGGCTTCATTATTTCGGCCTATACGAAAAACACAGTAGTTATTGGATTCTGACGGATCTACCGAAGAAGCTGAGGGGCCCCAAACTATGCAGTTTGTCTTGGATATAATTTCTTCGAGCGTGTCGGACATGATTACCCAGACCCTGCACTGGGGGGGCTGGTCACCTCAAAATCTATGCTTTGCCTAGGTTTGTGTGGGTATTTGAAAGTGATGTCAAAATACGAACTCCAGAGATCGCCGTCAAAGTCACCAGAGTAGAGATCTCTGCCCGAGGACAATTTCGGAAAGATATGTAAACCGTTGACATAAGCACGCAGCCTTGGAACCGGTAAGAACAATGTGGTTATTCGGGAGGACTGTTCCATTTTTTGGATGCATTTTTTCGACCACAGAGCGATCTAACAAAGTCAAGAAACGGTAAGGTGAATAACCCAAGAGCCCACTCCACACTGCCCATCAAAGAAGGATCCCGAGAGATCTACTTTCATGAATAAGAACCTCTGGATGAGAATTAGATCATTGTTACTCAGCAGTTATAAACGGCTTCAGAGTCATTACGAGCTTTGGTCGATGAGAGCCTCAGAAGGCATTGACGAATCAAGCTCTGGTTCCACCTTATAGACTTTTCATACTTAGATCATTTTCAAGGTTTTAAGCTGCCACACTAACGCCAGTCACCACGCCATGTTGCCCATTTAGTGCCGTACTAATTACAGTTACGCAGTTTCACACTATAGGACGCTGTCTGGAGTTATTGCATCAATCTGAACTAGAGATATAAATTGTGCACTAATAAAGGTCTCGCTTAAATAATTCAGTCCATTGTGCCATGACGCGTTATCTTCATTGGTATCCTACTCAAAAATACATTCAGTACTGCCCAATCACCGGCCATGACTAAAATTTCGAAACCTAATAGCTTGGGAGCTGTCAACTGATACCCATGAGACAGTTCAGTTGAGTCATAGCACAAAAAATTCCTAACAGCGCTCTGCTAAATCCAAAGTGCTTTGAAAGAATCATTCTTGCCTGGATAATAAGTGGTAGTTGTGTGGACGGGGGGTGCCATCTACCATCAAAAAACATGGCCACTCGCCACTACGGTGAGCCCATTCACTCATGGGATTATTATTCTGAGATTTTTTTCTCTACTGAAGGATATTTCTTGACCCATTCCGACCGGCCGTATTTCATCGAGTAAAATCTCTTCGAAGCCAATTGCCGCGGTCAGTTCAAGGCCACCAAAGTCTAGATTGTGGCCTACCCCGGGCCAGATGTCGATAAAGATACAACTTATCACAAGCGGCAGAAATCCGCTTTGAGCCCTGAGAGTCCTTAGTCGGATATAAAGAAGGGAGATACCCACATGAGTAAATCCCTCGCAAGGATGAGTTTTTAGTTGCGGGAGTGATGAATGAATTCGAAAGGCAAAAAGTAAACCATTAGTGTACAGTAAAATCGGAGAATTGAGAACAGGTAATTGCAAGTAAACAGATAATAGTGAAAGATTTAGTTTGATAGCAAAGATAAGATTACCAGTTGTCAAGAACAATGCAGAATGAACACACAACAACAGAGGCTTCAACATCCCAAGGATAGACTTTGGCTTTTGTTTGGTGTGGGAATAAGAAAAGACGTTAAACCCTCCCGTAACAATATGTTGCAAATTTATTCAGTCTTCCCTCAAGCCTGCGATGCGCAACGAATGGCCGATCAAAGAGGCCAAACCCAAAAGTTACGGAACCATGTACCTCAAGACTTATTGCTGCATATATTCAAGGCAATCTGTCCTGATAGAGGGGGCTCGGACCTGAGAATCATTTCGTTAAGCTTCAGACGAATATCCTCACATGCTACTCCCATTCCAAAAAGTCCATCACCAAAAAAAGGCTCCATTGGAAGAGTACCAGAATTCCGGATTTATACAGTAAGCAACATAGTAAGATCAGTGCTGAAGTATCTAAAAACCGCTGTAATACACCCCAGAACGTTTAGTCAAAAAATACACCAAAGCTCCCAAAGTATGTCATACCAAATAGATCCCCATTCGCAATCCAAAATTCCTTCAAAGTATGTGCCCAAGATTAATAGCATTTTCGAACGGCTTAGAAACACTTCACCCCCCAAAAAGCTGAGTGGGGGTGAAACCAGTTTTCACCTAACGGAGCTTTATAAAGCCGCCAAAAAAATTGATGATTACGTTTACGCTGAAGCTCGGTTAAAGTACTTTTGCGACACGGCTTCTCCAAATTCCTCGCAATCTATCTCTCACTCGAACAGGCCTCTGAGCTACATGGGCGATCTTACTCGCGATATCAATCAATCCGCCATACCCTGCCTGTTAGCCCGGGTGCACTGCTACATACGATGAACTGGAAACGCCCACAAATATGTAGCTTCCGTCACCACTCATGATAGAAGAAGGACGCGTAGGCCGCATTTCTAGCCCCTTTCCTGACGCTTTTAAGCTTCCGCGCGCAAATTCCTCTGCAAACTCATCAAGATACCCAGTGCGAAGGCTGAATTTCCATTGGGACTGCCAAGACATTCGTTCACTATCCTTCGAAGCAGCGGGCAAAATCCGCAAGCTTCGCATTTAGCCGCACCTACCCCCTGCTAGCTCGAGTCCACTGAACCAAGTTGGAAGCAAGAGAGTGTATCGAATATCACGAAAGCCTCATTAAATGCATTCTCTGGACTGTTAAATAAATTGAATGATCCAACGAGGAAGAAGATATCAATCGCATCTGCTATGGCCGGCTCCGCCTCAATTGGTAAATAAAAAGCCCATTTCTAGTCAGCGTACAACAAGACACGGCAGAACCGGTGGTGGGCTAGCCTTCAAGGTACTCATTGAAATAGAGAAGGTTATTAGTGCCATGCACCATTGATATTCCAGTTTTCTGTTCCGATTAGGATACGCCTATTTGATTGAACACATATTTCTCACCCGTTGCATACCTATTCCTTGTTTCGATAAACTTCCTGAATCCCGCGAGAAAAATAAGTTCGCCGACTGTCTGGACATTAACCAAGCAAAAACCGAGTAGCATGATATATATCCGGTAATCACACCATCTGAACATATAATCACGTCCCCAGCATTCACTGATCAGAATCGCTATGCACCATGCCTAGGCTTGGAATCTGAACTCCCACAAGGTGGAGGTACTACGGACCGACATTTTGACTTCGAATCACTATTTAGATTCATCCGGATCATCCCTGAGAGTCTTACCTTAAGATTTCCCCCGAGTGGAAAATTGGCACACCAATCGAGACTTATTCCAGTCTGCTGCCCCCATTGGAAATCGCGATTATTTGGCAGGAAAGCGATAGTGAAAATTTTTTCAGACTCGCATTGCACAACAAACACTTCTTGGCGCGGTGCAGAGTAAGTGACCACAACTTACATGCAAAATGCCTACCAGAAATCAGACAGAACCGTACGGAAGTAGCGAAAATTGAGGCCCACCCCATAATTAAAAATCACTCCATAGTATGTTATTCTTTTGTATTAGTTCTAGTGTTATGTGCACTAACTTACCCTCAGAATGCATAGTACGGGCCAGAACGTCAGATCTTCTTAGACTTCGAAGACAGTCAAAACTACCGTGCCCAATAAACATTCACGCTTTCGCTAAGTACCAGTTCTGCACTCAAATCCCGATGACATCTCCAAGTGACGAAATAAGCCGTACTTCTTCTCCCTGTATAAAAGTAAAGCGAAGCCAGCAACCGGCCCTAGTTCTTTTATTAGACAGCGGTTCAAAATGACAGAGAAGAGGCATTCGACCGCCATGGCGCAACGATCAAATCATAATGGCTAAATGTGAACGTTTCCTAAGTGTTTTTTGTGTATGCGGTTCAGCTCAAAAAGATCAGGAAATACTAGAAAGAATCATATTAGAGAATTATAACAGAAATCGCCGAAATCCTTTTCTTAATCGATTCAGGAAAAACTCAAAGCAGAAACTGAAGACCTCGAGAATTCAGCAATATTCACGGACAGGGCAGACGTCTGTGCTTTTACAGTGATTTCCGTCCTACAGAACACTTCTGGACAAGAGGGCAGTTGCATTGATACTTTGCGGATGGGCGTACTTACGGACGATCGATTTGCTCGAGTCCTCAAACCTTCAATTAACTAAACCATTATCGCTCCAATTTACCATCAGCCGCCAAACCTGGCCTTTTCGTTCATCAGTGGAAGGCTGAATCGTATAGGCGTACCTCTTAGGCGCCCACTATGCCCGAAATGTTGGGATGCCTCTGAAGAAACGACACTGAAGCTTGAGTTAACTAGATTTCTCAGAGAAACTCTCATGAATCACTATTACGGCCGCGGAGAAGAGTCTCGGGATGCGCGTAGATAGGAGATGTTATATCTGTTCTCGTATTGATTGTGAAGAAATTCAACTCAACTCGACCCCCTAACACTATGAGAGAAAATCGCGAAATGCTTACCTGAGGTCCATCACAGGGGGGAAAAGAGGATTATGCATTTTATACCCATTCCCTATCGCGCTAAAGCCAGTAGAAGTAGATGATTCAACCGGTGGCGTGCCCACTGTACTCATGCGTTTGCCTTGTATAATGGCCATTAGACGGCAATATATAGGGAGGCTTCACGAGGCGTCTTGTTATAAGCAAAAATGAATAAGGTTGGAAATCAAAGCCGGTGAACATTACCCAGAGACTAATGACAGATCCAGCCACCCGACAGTTTGATTGGGAAGTCATCCCAACTCGTAGCTCACCCACTTGGAGCAATGGCCAATTTTGCCCTGTGCAAAAAAATAACATTTTTGATGTCAATAATGTTGAGAAAAATGTTTAGGAGGAATTGCGTAAATTGTAACTTTACTCCCATATGGTTAAAGATAAACCATTCGTATGATGGAACGATTGGGACTACAGCATTTGGAAAAAAATGAAGAAATTACAGAAGCGGCTGCTTAATGTAATACAAATAGAAATATCAAACCGTGTTCGATTGTAGTCACCCATATGAAAGCGTTGAAGACTCACTGGTCAGACTTGAAAAAAATCGAAGAGATGGTGGCGAATCACGTCTAAAAAGTTGTGTACGGAACGATTACTTGCGCGGGGGTACCGTGCCTAGAGATGGTCTACGCGCTTGTGTTCTGTCATGCGTATGGGCTTTAATTGAGGTTCAATTATCTCTCTTCTTCTGGGGGT
>Ga0163217_1043280_pt1 | contig 14618 bp, 10 predicted proteins | sample SynspAceP_FD_185933 | JGI IMG/M metagenome (GOLD analysis project Ga0163217, IMG submission 185933) | Saline lake microbial communities from Ace Lake in Antarctica - Synechococcus sp. Ace-P (PacBio error correction) | ecosystem: Environmental > Aquatic > Non-marine Saline and Alkaline > Saline ... | reverse complement strand
GGAGGTATCTTACTATTCTGTAAAGTGGCCAATGATGAATTTGGGGCATTTTCTATGAATGACATGAAAGATGCTGGTGTTCAGCATTATCTAAGAAACCATCTTGCAGAAGGAATTATGTAAATGTCTGGTAATTGGTCACCGAAGATTGCCGAGCGCACGGATGAATACGTTTTTGGGTATTCACTCAAACTTATTCCAATACGGATTGGTGAACGGACGCCTTGCAATCAAGATTCTAATATTGGTACTCGAAGGGATTTGATTACTTCGAGAATGGAAAGAAGCAATGATTCATGCGAAGAAATAGCTGAGGATAATGGAGTAAAGTGCTGTTGACTTTTTGGATCCGGCAATGGTTGAGTATTTCAAAGAGCCAATGTCAGAAGTAATCGGAGGGAGCGTTGGATTACTTTTTGCGAATGAGGAGAAGCGTGCTGTTCACCGGTAAGGATAATTTGTTGGAAGCTCGAGAGAGTTGAAAAGTTAGCAAAACATTTGTAATCACCCAGGGAAAACGGAGGATGATTTTTTGATGGAGATACCCTTTCATAATAGACCCCTATGGAACTACGCAATCGGGACAGCAATGGATGCTGGTGATATGTTTGTGGTGCGTTTATGTATGGAGGATCACCACTGATCACAGGCTACGCTCAGTGGAAAACTAGCTTCATGGCCAGTTTCGAAAAATTGTTAGCCCATTTTGGTCCAGACTAACCATGGCATGAGGGCAAAAGAGATTTGCAAGATAAATCCATAGCAGAATAACCGAAGCATTTGTTTCGGGTTATTTTTTGATAAAAACGACTTAAAAACTTTTTAGTATGAATTAATGTATTTTTTAGTGGATTAATTGTGATAAGAGGCTAAAAGAGTTTGATGGAGTTTAAAACATCTTTTTCGGCATTATTAAACATTTGGACTTTTAGAAATGAAATTTATTGAACAAACCCAATTTGATTATTATGAGAAAAATCAACCGCTTTTAGGGTTAGTTGCGGACCATGTTGACTTGCCCGCACTGGCTCAGAAGAGATCGAATACAAAGAGTTCGATTTAGACAATGGCTTGCATGTAAATCATTGCATCAAGACAATACGGACCCCGATCGTAATCACTTTCCGTACTATATCATGTTGGCTTTAAAAAATGAGCAGCTGATCTGTCAGGGATTTGCCCACTTCTTTGAGCATTGATGTTTGAGGATCTCCAAATATCAGAGCGAGGCGAATACATGATATCATCCAGCGAGAGGAGGCCACCTTTAATGCCTTCACGCAAATTGATTCACATTTATTTATTATGAGTTACTTTCCTTCAATGAATGGAGCTTGCGCTATACATGGAAGTGAGCGAATTGCTCAATCGAACGTTGAACCAACAGGATGTTGATACTCAGGCGGGAGTAGTGAAAGAGGAAGCGTCAAAAAGCGCTACGGACAAACCGTCCATACGGAAGTTGATTTACTGATTGCGAGACGTTGAGCGTGCTTTACACTGTTATCCTTACAGATGGGCACCGATTTCGGTTCCTTTATGATTTGAAATGCGGCTTTCGATTGGAGGAGTTTCGCAATTCTACAAAGACTTATATGTTCCAAACAATTGCAAACATTTAACTGTTGCTGGCGATTTAGATTATGCACAACTGAAAACATGGTGTAAGGGAATTTTCTCTGAAAATCCAAGGCACAAAAGCGATCCTTACGACCTAATGTAGTAGAGCCTAAAAAGGACCACTGAGATTCAGACATTATCTACGATAATATTCAGTCCAGCGGTAATCAGCCTACAACCTGCCGAAGCAAACTGATGCGGACTCGTATGCACTTTCGATGTCGACCTACTTGACAGGAGGAAGTTCTTCCTTGATGGACAAGGAACTGCGTGGGACAACAGCAAAAAGCGTGGCTTTTGCAGCAATTCCTTTTAGAATTAGAAGACGGAGGTGTCTCTCATGGGTATGGAATTAACCAACATGGGAGTGGAAGCAAAAGATCTAGAAACGAAATAGTAAGTTGATCAAACAAGTGCAGGACGAAGGTATTTTCAGATGAGGATTTACGAAGCTTCAAAATGATAATCGAAACATTTTGGTGAGTGGAATTCATCCATGGCTGGGATTGCTCAAAATTTAGCAGAATCGCCACGTGATCTTTGGTTCTGGAATGGAAATCAATAAGCAGATGGAAATCTATGGCAAAATAACCAAAGCTGATCTGCAGCGCGTAGCAAAAAAATACTTGGATCTAAACGGTCGGGGTAGTGTTGTATTACCTTTCCTAAAGCGCTTCAGCAACTGAGTAATTGTTTTACCTATATCAATCAAAAAAGACATGAAAAAAATAGCAATAGCATTTGTATGACACTTTGGTCGCTGGTTGGGGAGCTTTGCTTTCAATGGACCGAAAGCAAGGCTGCTCCGGTCTGACCTGCTCCAGAGATTTAAATCGGTGAAGCGAGCTTTCACGCTAGCTAATGTCTGTGAAAGTATTTGTTGGTGAAAAATTGATAAACTTTTCCCGAGTTCATTCACGTTAGTATTGGAGCGTGAATCCAATCATGGAAGGTGATAAAGGCTGGACTTTTAGGCTTAAAGGTCGATGATGATATGGCGGTACTGAGACTCGTTACTAAAGAGCAATTGGGATCAGGAGATCGATTTATTATTTGGAGCAGAGCTAGCCTTCAGCGGATCTCTTCTATTTTCGGCGTCTCGCTTGAAAAAGTTTCAGGATAGGTGTTGGAACTGATGGCAGTGTGCTGTAACAAAATTCCTAAAAATTTCACAGGAGGAATTTAGACAAGCTGCAGAGCAGACTTTAACTGGATTGGCTCAATCTAAGGATGACCAAATTCAATTCTCGAGCGTCTGGCTTTGTTATATGGTAAAGATATCCTTACGCACCCGGTAGAGGAAGAGCAACGGTAGAAATGTAAGCTGTCAGATATCAATCTAAGAAGGGTTACTAGCCAAAAGTGAGGACCAGGCAGAAGCAGAGAAAGTGGTGACCAATATTGCGGAAGTGGCAAAAGGAGAAGTACCGAAGTCACTTCCAAGTAGCTCGCAAACCCGCATTGAAGAATGGGAGTTGGGTTGGTAGATCGTAGTCTTCGGTTCAAAACTTTGTAATTGACATCGCACAAGGCCGATGTGACCTTGGGAGATGTGATTATAATTTCGAGCCTAGTGTAAATAGATTTTTGGTGGAGGGTCTTCTTCCGCTTTCTATGATCTCGGAGAAGACAAGGATATTATTATGTGCAATTCTTCATTGGGATGGTAGCTGTAGGGGCAATTTTCCGCAAAGGCTTCAGTACGAAATTGAAGTGGTTTGTTGGGTATTACGAGTCATAAGCTAGTAGATGAAGGAGTGACACAGAAAGAGGTTAGGATATGGCGAAGCGAATTGGCTGGTTTCACTTTGGCAGATTCTTTTGGAAAGGCCCTTTCAACCAGTTGCAATATTTTGCCTTGAATATGAGCGATTATCTTCCAAAGAGGCAAAAAAGGGTGGAGAGATCAAACTTGCTAAAAAAAGCCATAAGTCGCGGAAAAGCCAGCGGAAATCAAGAAAGCTGGTCAGTTTGTTGAAGGATCAGGAGCCTGCTCCAAGAAACATGGCCCGCTGTAGCTGCGGATGTGACTGTGGAGGCGGTGATGGAAAACTCATAAAGGCATCGGTGGGAGACGGTTAAAGAGTGTGACTGCTATTGAAGAGTCATGGGTTCATTCCTTAGAGATCCCCGCAGTGCGATGCTGAGGAATGGCCGGTACGCAAACTGGGGAAAAGTGGAGTCGTTCAAAGGCGGCAAGGCTTCTATCAGTGCTCAAGGACAGACATGGAACTTGCGTGCGCGCACTTGAAGAAGCTCAATTAATGCTTACTTAATTCCAGAAAGCATGGTATGCTGATTGGTTTTCCTACTCTTGACGGTTTGAAAGATTGTGGATGGGAATCCAGCATATAAGTTTAGATTCGCCTCTGGCGAGTGGGAAGCAAATTGTTAACTATTACGCCAGAATACCGGTTTAAAAAATAAGAATGAAATGCTTGCCTCAGGTGGATTATTTCTATTCGATTATCAAGTGAAGGATGGGAGTTTAATGTATTCAATGCTTGGGACCATTCACATTTCACCAATTGATTCCGGTTCCTTTTGGCAAGCGAAAGTGACTAATTTTGGAAATCATCCATTGACTTTTACCGACGCAGAATTAATAATTTGAAATTTTGGAATTGAAATAAAAAAAGGCGAGCTCAAAAGGGCTCCCTTTTTTTAGCTCACCATTTTTCTCTAAGCCCTATTTTAGGGGTTAATTTTAGATAGTTGCGGAAGTAAACTTCTCTCAAGAGGAAAAATCAGGGGAATTCATTCCCTATTTGACTGTATCCTTGAATAGCAATACCTTTTTCAACCCAAATTATAATTGAGTTATCCCCAATCATGAGCCTGTGGGTACGCAGGGGAATTTGGTGTGGATTTCAAAAGATTTTATTTTTTAAAAGTCACTATTCCCAATTTTGATTCTTAGGATTGGATTCTAGGTCTTTGGATAATTCTAATCGATAATAGGAAGGAGTGCTCGGTGGTTTGACGAAAACATCAGATTTGCCGTCAATGAATTTGTTGTAAAACGAAATCTAATCGCTTATCCTCTATTAGATCTTAAAATAAGGGTTTCCAAAAAGAGTTCCAGCGCTGTACCTTGGTTAGTGTTTGCCAAAATTTCTTCAAAGGGCCTCTCGCAAATAGATTTGGTTATTTGAGCTTTTGTTCGATTGTTAATAGAATAAGATCCAAACAAAGTGCGATTTACGGGCTCCATGGGGCATAGATATTCACCTTTTGCGTTCGGGATCCATTTTCCATAACCAATCCCAAAGGGTTCAAACTTGACCCCAGGAGTAATTCTGCCAACTAGATTTTGCGATGCACGATTTATAGAATTGCTCAAGTCTTTAAATAGACTTCCCCTAACTCTAACCCCCGGATTATTAACAATAAAGATCATCCCATATAAGGTAGTAACACCTTCAAGGCATCCAGCCAGCTCGAGTATAAGTTCTTGAGGAAAAATCGTATGGCAGGAGCTCAGTAGGCCTTATTCTGCAGAACATTCCAAGCATGATACAGCTCGATGGAGAACTTACCCCAAGGAGGTCGTCCATCTGGGCTTGGCTCGGCAAGGCTCTCGGCAGGGCCAAGTTGATGGGACAGTTCCTCGCTTGTGCTCCACGCCTGATAATGTGGGAAGGAAGTAAAAGGAAAATAAAATGAACATATTGCCACTTCAGGAAACTCTCCGAATCATTCGATTGCCTTTGACTGAATTTAATACAAGTCTTCAGGAATTTTGCCTTGATTAAAATGAATTTCCCCTTTAAACCAGGCCAAATGAAATTCTACTGGAGCCTAACCTCATAACTTCCAGTGTGTAAGCTGATTAGCGCAAGAAAAGTGGAGTCTGCAGCTGCTGAAAGGGAATTTGCCAATAAACTTGACCGTTGGAATCTGAAGGAAGCGATTGGGGGGCGCTTCATTTTTTGGAAAAAAAAAATTGGGGGAATTCTTCGGTATTTCCACTTTTAGTTCATACCAATTGGGGAAATCGAGTACCTCTAGGCAACAGTTCACGAAATTCAGATAAATCTGTTTGTTTCATCTACCCAGCAGGATCGGCATCCATTTTTGGCGATAGTCATTACCGTACTAAAAATTGTTTCGGATTTTTGAACTGATATTTCACGATTTTTTTGAGACTTTTCAAATGGAATCAGTGAATTGTTTGCATCGGTTAATAGAAAAGACCTAATAATTTTTAGCGTAATCTGCAATTGGTTACCTTCGGGCTCCAGGCGGGTAGCTGCAGAGCTTAGTTTTTGAGGGCTTTCTATATAGATTAGAAAGCTCAATTTGATAAATGAGAAGTTCAGTGGACCACTTTTAATATGGTAGTTGAGCTCTCATGAGTTAATCATCAAAACAATTTTATTTTTTCAACTTGTATTTAAGGAAAATTGGTACTTATCTTGCAGTCCTTTTTGGAGGGGTAATCAAGGAGAACTTAATCAGGCAAGCAATTAGATTAAAGATATTCAATCCATGAAAAGAACCATTCCAACCTTCCCGATAGAAAAAGAAAAAATAAGCACGGATTCAGAGAAAGAATGCTTCTGCAAACGGAAGAAGAGTGCTAAGGCAAGAAGGCCAAAGGGAAAAGACATAGCTTTCTTGTTTCTTCTGAAAGAATTGAAAGAAAAGTATTCTAAGTATTGACTTTCGTATGTTCACATACGAATTTTAAGCTCTTGCGTCATGAATTTATCGATCCCAAAAAGTGAGCGGCTAATATGACTGGACAAAACTTTATCAAAGAACTTTTTATAACGAGGTTCCTCTTTTTTTTTTGTACCCCTTCAAAAGTCCTTTTTTTATGTTAAAGGGGAAGTTTGAAAAAGGAAACTGTTTCAGGTGCTTTTTCGTTTCAAAAAAGAAATCAAGAAGCTGTTGGTAGAAATTTAGTTCGAAGGAGGATAAAAGAAGTCTATCGACTTTGAATAAAATCCGCTTCCTAGGATTTAGATGGAAAACAATTTCCATGGTTTGATCTATGTTAGGTTCCGATCTAATGGTTCGCCAAGACCTTTCAACCCAAAAGATTGCCATCTTGAAAAAGCTTTCCCGCCTACTTTTAGCCAAAAATGATCCAAAAAATGATAAAACTAGTTAAAGAAACAGTACTATTTTCGCTTATAGGAGTTCTCATTATTCTAGTTGCGGAGTTTGATTTAACTGCAAAAGAATTGACAAACTCTTCGCTATTGTTAAGAATATTGAATTTTATGCCACTTGGTTAAGGGAGCTGCTTTATTATCTGTAGATGAGATAGATTCCGGATAAGATTGGTGACCATGTGGGATCAATGCAATGCTGGAGAGTTGGATCCCTTATACAGAATTATTCCAAGAAGGAGAATTCAGATGATTTGTAGGATGCCACTACAGGCGGAATATGCTGGAATTGGTGCATTATAGGAAATCGCGGAGAGGGGAATATGATTATTATGCCTTTATTACAGGTTTCCCCGCTCAAAATGCTGGGTTCTGAGGATCGCAGATATATCTCCTTTCAGGTGGATACAACCAACGTAACTGGACTTGGGGACACCGATGTATCTACTTTGCTAAAAGTGTTCCTTGCAGAATACAGAGGTTTTGCTAAGAGTAAAACGGGAATCAAGACACCCTGAATTTAAAGTTGTTCGAAAGAAGATGTTCTATTAAAAATGTCCACTTACTACGGAAAACTTGATTCCAAAACGGGATTACAATCAAATTGAGTGATTTCACTACTAATGCGCTAATGAAGTAAGGGAATGCAGTGGTAAAATCTAAAAACTCAGGAGGTAGATCGCTTTGGTACTGGGGATCTTAGAGATTAATTCCAGGGGCCTAGTGAGTGAGCTGTGAGAGATTTGTGAATTTGTTTATTCGAAAGGAAGAGAAGTGGTAAAGACAATTGGCAAATTAGAGAATGTTAAACGTAACCTATAAAAACAACAAAAACTCCTTTGGGATAAGGATTTATCCCAATGGGTTTTTGATCAATGAGCGCAGCTGCCAGTGCATCCGAGTCTGTAGCGAGCTTTAAAGATTACGAATCGGCGGCTGTTTTAGTTGGGAGAAAATTCTTTTTGGAAAAGGAATTGGTTGCAAACACAGTTCCTTTGACCTATAATTCCACAAATGAAAGGTGACTACTGCGAAGTTCTACATACCGAGTGCGTACGTATGCATTCAGCTTTGATTACTTGAAAACCAAGGAAAGGTTGCGCTGAACTACTGTTTTCATAAGATTCCTTGCGAAAAGGAATAAAACCAAACATGGTAGAATCGTTTTAAGATGGAGAGGAATTGAACCTGACAACTTGACAGAACCGATAAGCTATGCTCCTTTATCTTACAGCCTTTGTTGCTAGAAGTTCCATGATTTTTGATATTTGCTAGCTGAATACTTTTATAGCATTTTCGAAAATTGAAGAGCCAGTTCCTACTTCATCTCGGGATCAGGATTAAAGGACTTTCTGAGCTGGTGAAAGGATAAAGGAATATATGATTACACCACTTATCTTGAAAAGTCTAGATAGGAGGACATTGCGGAAAGAATGCAGCAGAAGGATAGAATATTATCCTGAGATCAAGCGCCTCAAATATGAGGTACTTGAAAATTAGGGTAAAACACAGTAAGGAGCAAAGATTGATCACCTATCAAAAAAGAGATTAAAAAAAATTCTTTTCCGAAGAAATCGTATCACGATATTATTTTCAGAAGGCAAGATTTGCAGCAGGATTGAAGAAGATGTTGGGATGTGATACAATGCCAGAGGAATCTCTTAAATAAGTCCTGACAAAGTGAGACTGACCCTATCTGCCAGTGGGTAAATTAAGCGTTTCTATGGCATACATTCTTTCCATAGGAAACTTCACGCAGATTTGTTCAATCGCCTTCACCAGAATGGCATTTGATCAACTCAGAGGGTATAACGAGAAAAGGAGCACACTCACAGTTGTTAATGCGCCATGATTTCGGTCTACTTAATCGATGTAATTTAAGTGCGAGAGGGAATTAGGTGCGATTCCGGTCGAAGACCAGGATCCTATACAGGATTGCGAATAGGCGTTTCAACTGCCCAAGATTAGCAATTCTGCATTGGGATTTTGCCTTTGATACAGTATTCCTACTTTGAGTGCTTTAGCTTATTGCAAGCTGTCCAAAAACATTGAGACATTGCTTATGTTATTCCCGGTATAGATGGCAAGAGGATTGGAAGTTTAATTCGGGAGGTTTTTACTCAAGCTTAAAACGCTTTCAGGGCTAGATATCTGAAGACTGTCAGATAAAACATCATTTAAGGCTTAGGTTAGATCTTAATAGAGTTTCGATTTTGTAGGGAGGATGGAGCTGAAAGTATGAAAGAAGTTTTAGATGACCCCAAAAGCGAATATTTACTTTCGACATTTGAAATTTCCGCAAATTTATCGGGGGGAGTTAGGCTTTTTTGATAAAATACCAAATTTTCCAAATTTTGAGGACTTGCCTATTTTGTCCCTTAATTATTTTAAAGGGTTTAAAGCATTTCATTCAAGAAAACCCATTGTCTATCATGAATGAGATTATAAATAGAGCTGGCTCAAAGCCCTATAATTCACGATTAATCTTAGAGGAGATTTATCCTAAAGAAGAAAGAAATACTAGTTCTGATCTTGCACCATTTTTGTTTCAAGGGCTAATGCTTCGGGAAAAAGGAATTCGTTGGCTTTGAAGAGGTAGACTGGATTAACCTATAAAAATTAAAATGATTGCAATCACATGGTATTGCTGATTGCTTATTATGTTCCCTTAATGGGCTTTTATGCTTGTAGCTTACATATTTGACGGGATCTCGAAAAAAGGATATGCCATTGGAAGTTGTGAGATTGAATTAGAGATTCATTGGATTTGCGGAATCAGCTTGTGGGCCAATTTAAGACCCAGAGGACTACAACGGAAAGCCAGTGGTAGTTAAAGGGTGATTGTAAGTGATTATCCAGTCCCTTTATTTGGCGTTATTGGTCAGGAATCATATTCCCAAATTCAGGGCAAAGCTAAAGCATAATGTATGGGGAGGCCAGTAGTACTGTTGCCTCTGTTTCCCCAAAAACAAATGAGGTATTGTTTTAAACAGTAGAATATTTTTTTTGCCATTTGAGAGATTTTTTGACTCATTAGCTTGAGTTATTTTGCTTAAGTTCAGCTAAGTTTGCACTCCAATCAGACAAAGGTCTAAGCCGCGAGTAGAAATTTAAGGAATTATGTGCTAGAGAAAGATTTTTATTTATTTTAATCAATGTGTTGATTACCAAAATAAAATCCCGATATTTCACTCGCATTTGGGGGGAAAACGATCTCACAAACCTTGAAAAGTTTAGGGAAAATTTCTTTGAAATGATGTAAGGCGAAAAAATAATAACCTGATTAAAGAAAGAGAAGATTTGGGGCTCTTGGAGGTTGCAAGTCAAACTAGTGCTATATAGTTTAACTTTACAATGGAGAGTTTGATCCTGGCTCAGGAATGAACGCTAGCGGGCAGGCCTAAATACATTGCAACGATCGAACGGCAAGAGTTATTAGCAATTAGAAGGCTCCTAGAGTGGCGAACGGGTGCTAAACGCGGTATGCAACCTACCCTTATACAGGGGGATAAGCCCCGGAGAAATCTGGCCATTAATACCCCATGGGCTACTAAGAGCAGGCATTTTGTTATTAGTTAAAGATTCATCGGTATTAGGATGGGCAATCGCGTCTGATTTAGCTAGTTTAGGGCGGGTAACGGCACCACCAAGGCGGACGATCAGTTAGGCGGTTCGAGAGGAGGTCCCCCACACTAGGCACTGAGAGATTACGGGCCAGACTCCTACGGAGGCAGCCAGTAGGGAATATTGGGCAATGGACCGAGAGTCTGACCCAGCCACGCCCGTTGCAGGAAGACGGCGTTCTCGCGTGTAAACTGCTTTTATCTGGCAAGCAAAAAGTCCATGCGCTGGGAAAATTGCCGTGGTACCAGATGAATAAGCACGGCTAAACTCCGTTTGCCAAAGCGCGGTAATACGGCAGGGTGCAAGCGGTTTGTCCGGATTTAATTGGGGTTTAAAGGGTGCGTAGGCGGCTATTTAAGTCAGCGGTGAAAGTTTTTGGGCTCAAACCCAGAAATTGCCATTTGAATACTGGATAGCTTAGAGTATTAGAGGGGACATGAATTGATGGCTGTAGCGGTGACTGAAAATGCATAGATACCATCAGGAACACCGATAGCGAGCATTGTACTGGCCAATAACTGACGCGATGGCACGAAAAGCATGGGTAGCGAAACGGATTAGATACACCTGGTAGTCCATTGCCGTTTAAACGATGATATCACTCGCTGTTTGCCTCTGTGGTGCTAGCTGGCCAAGCGAAAGCGTTAAGTAATCCACCTGGGCACGTACGCTCCGCAAGATGAAACTCAAAGGAATTGACGGGGGTCCGCACAAGCGAGTGGAAGATGTGGTTAATTCCGATGAATACGCGAGGAACCTTACCTGGGCGTAGAAATGTGAGGAATGATTAATAGCGATAGATTCAGTCAGCAATGACCCGAAACAAAGGTTGCTGCAATGGCTGTCAATCAGCTCGTGCACGTTGAGTGTTGGTTAAGTCCCCGCAACAGGAGCGCAACCCCTTACTGTGTTAGTTGCCAGCACGTAATGGTGGGGACTCTAGGAACAACTGCCTGCGCAGCAAGAGAGGAAGGAGGGGACGACGTCAAAGTCATCATGGCCCTATCAGCCCAGGGCGACACACGCTGCTACAATGGCCGCATTACAGCGGGATCGCTAACCCTAGCAAATAGGATGCCAAACCTCTAAAAGTGCGCTTCAGTTCGGAATCGGGGTCTGCAACTCGACCGTTTTGAAGCCTGCGAATCGCTAGTTAATCGCGCCATCAGGCCATGGCGCGAGTTGAATACGTTCCCGGACCTCTGTTTACACACCGCCCGTTCAAGCCATTGGAGTTGGGTATTAGACCTGAAGGCGTAACCGAAAGAGACGCTGTTTAGGGTAGAAACCGGTAAAACTGGGGCTAAGTCGTAACAAGGTAGCCGTACCGGAAGGTGCGGCTGGAACACCTCCTTCTGGAAAACTCGACAGTAGTTACGCAGGACTTCCTTACCATTTCAAGATATTAGCTTGGCCTGGATAGCCTCAGGTGGTTAGGCGCTATACACTGATAATGTAGAGGTCACGTGGTTTCGAGTACACGCAGGCACCACACTAAATCTTAGGGGGATTAGCTCAGCTGGCTAGAGCACCTGCCTTTGCACGCAGGGGCGTCAACGGTTTCGCATCCGTTAATTCCTCCACATTAGTTTTTTAAAATTAAGGCGATTTATAAACGCCTCTTCTTCGATAGCGAAGAATAAAGATTCATTGACATGTTGAAGCAGAAATCTTAACAGGAGATGGAATCAGTAATGATTCAAAAGTAGAGTAAGTGAATAAGGTACGCACGGGGGATGCCTAAGGCTACTCAGAGGCGAAGCAAGGACGTGATAAGCTGGCGAAAAGCTACCGGGGATTGGCCAATGCGAGATTGTCCGTAGCATATCGAAATGGGGCAACCCAGTCTTTAAGACTATCGCAAGAAAAGCGAAACGTGGGAACTGAAACATTCTAAGTACCCATAGGAGGAGAAAATAATTAATGATTTCCGTACAGTAGTTGGCGAGCGAAAGCGGAAAACAGTGGCCCAAACCGCACATGTCTCACGGCATGTTCGGGCTTGTCAGGACCTGTATAATCAAAGTCAATCCGAACGAGAATAGCGTGGGAAAGCTAACCGAAGGAGGGTTTGAGAAGTCCCGTATTGGAAGGAATTGCAGTATAATGAGAACGAGGTATCTGGAGTAGGTCGGGACCGCGAGGAAATCCCGATTGAAAACTGCCGGCACCATCCGGTTAAGGCTAAATACTTCCTGAGAGACCGATAGTTGAACTAGTACCGTGAGGGAAAGGTGAAAAAAGCTTACTCCGAATAGGAGCGGTGAATTAGGAACCTGAAACCGTAGCGCTTACAAGCAGCGTCGGAGCTTGCACGATGCAGTGACGGCGTCGCCTTTTGCAATAATAGCCTTACGAGTTACTCACTCATTCGGCAAGGGTAAGGTATTCAGTAAAACCGTACCCGGAGCGAAAAGCGAGCTCTGAAAGGGGCGAATTGAGTCGTGAGTAGACAGCGAACCTAGTGATCTACATGGCCAGGTTGAAGTTGTGGTAACACAACAATTGGAGGACCGAACCGATAAGCGTTTAGAAAAGCTTCCGGATGAGCTGTGGTGTAGGGGTTGAAGGCTAATACAACTGGGAAATAGCTCAGTACTCCCCGAAATGTTTTTAGAACAGCGTCGGGAATTGTTATGATTGGAGGTTAACGCTACGATAGGACTAGGGGGAGTCAAATCCTACCAAATCCTGAACGAAAACTCCGCAATGCCACTCATATAAAGAAACCGGCAGTGGAGGGCTTGGGGTTGCAAGGTCCAAGTTCGCGAGAGGGGGAAAGAACCCAGACCTTCCGCCTAGGTCCCCAAATCTAAGATTAAAGTTGGAACCAAAAGAGTTGGTCCAGTTGCAGAATGACAGCCAGGAAGTTTTAGCTTGGAAGCAAAGCTATTCCCTTTAAAGATTGGCGTAACAGCTCACTGGTTCGAGCGAACAGGGCTGTCGGATAATAAATCGGCATCCAAATCTTAGTAACCGAGCGGAAGGATTCGACTCCCAAATTTATTGGCAGCGAAGTTGGATAGCGGGAGCATTCCAACGGCAGTGGAAGGTATGGACGTCAGCTGTGCTGGAGCTTTGGAAACGCAAATAGGCCATCAAGATAAACAGATAATTTTTTGCGGGCAGAGGAAACCCGCCACACCGTAAGACCAGGTTTCCTGATACAACGTTAATCGGATCAGGGTTAGTCGGGAATACCTAAACGCGAACCGAGAGGGGTAGTGATGCGAACAATGGTATAATATTCCATACTATTCATATACAGGTGATTGGAGCTGACGGAGTGATGAAGATCCGCCCGGTGACGGAATTACACGGGTTTAAAGGTTAGTTAGGTATTGGCGTGCATAGTTAAATGCGTGCGGCTAGGGCCGAAAGCTGATAGTACCTTGCAGCGGTTTAGGACAATCAGATTAGGCTGATCCTAAGGGCTTCCAAGCAAAAAACTTCAATAAGCGTTAAGCGTATAAGATACCCGTACGGACCCCCCAAAAAAACGACACAGTGTGCAGTCGAGGAGAGTATCCTAAGGTGCCTCGATGTGAATCATTGGCTAAGGAACTTCGGGCCAAAAATTAGCCCTGTAACTTGGGAGAAGGGGCGCCTCAGCAATGAGGGCCGGACCGTGAAGAGGCCAGGCGACTGTTTAACAAAAAAACATGGCTTTTGCAAAGGTTTAAACGAACTAAAAGTATAAGGCCTGACACTTGCCCGGTTGCCTTGGAAGCGTTGAAGAGGGATTGTCTATTCGCAAGAGACGCATTGGAATCGAACAGCCCCAGTTAAACGCGCGGCACTGTAACTATTTAACGGTACCTAAGGTAGCGGAAATTCCTGTTCGCGGTAAGCTTCCCGACCCTGCACGAAGGTGTTTGTTGATAAACGCAATTTTCTACGGCACTGTCTCAGCAAATGAGAGCTCGGTAAATTTGTAGTCGCGGTTGAAGATTGCCGCGTTACCCCGCAACGGGGACGGGAAAGACCCCATGCACCTTTACTGCAAAAAAATTAGTATGGTACTGGAACAAAATGATTGTTGGATAGGATAGGGTTGGGACGACTTTTGAAGCGGCGTTCGCTAGGGATTCGTCGGCAGTCACTGTTGAAATAAACCACCCTTTGTTTCTGTTTGGTATTCAAAAACCCGGGCCTAGGGGCGGGGACATGTGACTTTTTGGTGACGGTAGGTTTTGGGAAAAACTTGGGGTGGTTTCCGCTTTCAAAAAAAAGAAAATCCTCTTTCTTTCCCTT
>Ga0163217_1115024_pt1 | contig 14619 bp, 11 predicted proteins | sample SynspAceP_FD_185933 | JGI IMG/M metagenome (GOLD analysis project Ga0163217, IMG submission 185933) | Saline lake microbial communities from Ace Lake in Antarctica - Synechococcus sp. Ace-P (PacBio error correction) | ecosystem: Environmental > Aquatic > Non-marine Saline and Alkaline > Saline ... | reverse complement strand
CAGAGACCTGTGGTTTTTTTGTAAACAGTGGCTTGGGCCTATTCACTGCGGCTGACCAAGTGGTTCAGCACCCCTTCTCCCGAAGTAACGGGGTCATTTATGCCGAGTTCCTTAACGAAAGTTCGCTCGCACACCTTAGGATTTCCTCCTCGGACTACCTGTGTCGGTTTGCTGCGGTACGGGCAGATTGTTTCTACTAGAAGCTTTTCTGACGTGTGACATCAGGAACTTCGGTACTTAATTTCCCTTCCCCCATCACAACTTGTCCTTAATAGAAGGCAAGCATTTTGACTCACCTCAAGAACTTGTTGCTTGACGCACATACCACAGTGCGTATTCCTTTAGCCTACTTGTGGTCCCTCCATTGTTCAAACAAACAAACTGGTTACAGGAATCTCAACCTTGTTGCCATCGTCTTACGCCCTATTCCGGGCCTCGACTTAGGTCCGGACTAACCCTGGGAGGACGAGCCTTCCCCAGGAAACCTTAAGTCATGGTGGACGGGGATTCTCACCCGTCTTTTCGCTACTCTTACCGGCATTCGTCACTTTTCTAAGCGCTCCACCAGTCCTCACGGTCTAGCTTCGACGCAAAACCGTTAGAACGCCTCCCTACCATAGAACCAAGTTCTAATCCACAGGGTTCGGTGTTATGTTTTAGCCCCGGTTAAATTTTCGGCGCAGGGCACTCGACTGTGAGCTATTACGCACTCTTTAATGCATGGCTGCTTCTTGGATGCCAATCCTAGTTGTCTAAGCAAACCCACATCTTTTCCCACTTAACAATAAACTTTGGGACCTAGCTGGTGGTCTGGGCTGTTTCCCTTCGCTACGGATCTTATCACTCGTAGTCGTTGACTCCCGGATATAAATCAATGGCATTCGGAGTTTTATCTGAATTCGGTAACCCGAGAAAGGGCCCCTTAGTCCAAACAGTTGCGTCTAACCTCCATGATTCTAATTCCGAGGCTAGCCCTTAAAGCTGATTCGGAGAGAACCAGCTATCTCCAAGTTCGATTGGAATTTCTCCGCGCTACCCACCACCCTCATCCCCGCCATTTTTTCCAACATACGTGGTTCGGTTCCTCCAAGTGCGGTATTACCGCACCTTCAACCTGGACAGGGTAGAATCACTTGGTTTCGGTCTACGACCACATACTCATTCGCCCTATTCAGACTCGCTTTCGCTACGGCTCCGTTCTCATCACTTAAGCCTCGCATGGATCGGAAACTCGCCGGTTCATTTCTACAAGAAGGCACGCTATTGCACCCATTTATCGGGCTCTACACTACTTGTAAGCACCGGTTTCAGGTTGCTGTTTCACCCCTTTCGGGGTTCTTTTCACCTTTCCCTCACGGTACTGGGTCACTATCCGGGTCACTAGCGGAGTATTTTAGCCCTTGGGAGATGGTTCCTCCCGGATTTTCCGACGGAATTTCTCGTGTTCCGCCGTATCAGGATACTGACAGACGTGAACGAAGTTTCAGTTACGGGCTTTACCCTCTTTGGCGCGGACCTTCCAGTTCGCTTCTCCTACTTTCGTTCATTTATGACATCTATGTGTTCAGTCCTACAACCCCAGAAAGCAAGCTTTCTGGTTTTGGGTCATTCCCGTTTCGCTCGCCGCTAACTCAGGGAATCACGATTTTTCTTTCTCTTTCCTGCAGGGGTACTTAGATGTTTCAGTTCTCTGCGTTCTACCTCTATTGACCTATGTATTTCATCAATAGTAAACACCCGGATAAAGCGTGCTGGGTGTCCCCATTCGGAAATCTTGGATCAAAGCTTACTTACAGCTCCCCAAAGCATTTCGGCGTTAGTTCCCGTCCTTCTTCGGGCTCCTAGTTGCCAAGGGCATCCACCGTGCGCCCTTATTAAACTTACCTATGGTCATGTTTTAACTATTTCTTCACCTCATGCGTTGAAGAAAATACAGTAAAAAATAACGCGAATGTTTTCTTGTTTCTTGCTTTTCTTACATGTTAAACACCATCCAGTTTTAAAGAACAACTAACTTACTGTTGAGAAGATTAGACCTCTCAAAAACTCGAGCAAAGTAAAAAAACAAACTGTTGACGGTTCACGTTATATCCTTTAGAAAGGAGGTGATCCAGCCGCACCTCCGATACGGCTCCTTGACGACCTTCACCCCAATTATTCCTAATCCCACCTAGGCGGCTGGCTCCCAAAGGGTTACCTCACCGAACTTCGGGTGTGACAAACTCTCGTGGTGTTGACAGGGGGCGGGTGTACAAGAACCCGGGAACGTATTCACCGCGGGCGTTTGATCCGCGATTTAACTAAGCGATTCCGGCTTCATGCCAGGCGGAGTTGCAGGCCTTTGCAATTCCGAACTGAGAATGTTCTTTAAGAGATTAGCTTGACCTCGCGCATTCTTGCGACCTCGTTGTACCATCCATGTAGCACGTGTGGAGCCCCAGGTCATAAGGGGCATTGATGATTTGGACGTCATCCCCACCTTCCTCCGGTTTATCACCGGCAGTCTCACTAGAGTGCCCAACTGAATTTGCTGGGCAACTTAATAATAGGGGTTGCGCTCGTTTGCGGGACTTAACCCAACATCTCACGACACGGAGCTGACGACAACCCATGCCACCACTGTCACTTTGTCCCGAAGGGAAAGCCTAGTCTCTTAGAGTGGTCAAGGATGTCAAGACCTGGGTAAAGGTCTTCGCGTTGCTTCGAAATTAAAACCACATGGCCCACCGCTTGTGCGGGTGTCCCCGTCAATTCCTTTGAGTTTCAGGCCTTGCGGCCGTACTTCCCCAGGCGGAGGGAGTGCAATGCGTTAGCTGCAGCACTGAGGGGCGGAAACCCCCCAACACCTTGCCACTCATCGTATTACGGCGTGGACTACCAGGTATCTAATCCTGTGTGCTCCCCCACGCTTCGAGCCTCAGCGTCAGTTTACAGGCCAGAAGTCGCTTCGCCACTTGGTGTTCTCCATATATCTACGCATTTTCACCGCCTAACATGGAATTCCACTCTCCTCTTCTGCACTTCAAGTTCTCCAGTTTCCAAATGGACCTTCCCAGTTGAGCTGGGTCTTCACATCAGGACTTAAAGACCGCCTGCGCTCGCTTTACGCCCAATAAATCCGGACAACGCTTTGCCATCTACGTATTACCCGCGGCTGCTGGCAGTAGTTAGCCATGGCTTTCTGGTTAGATTACCGTCAGGGGGATGAAGCAGGTACCTCTTCCTTGTTTCTTCTCTAACAACAGAGTTTTTACGAGGCCGAAAACCTTACTTCACTCACGCGGGCATTGCTCCGTCAGACTTTTTCGTCCATTGCGGAAAGATTCCCTACTTGCTGCCTCCCGATAGAGTCTGGGCCGTGGATCTCAGTCCCAGTGTGTGGCCGATCACCCTCTCAGGTCGCTACGTATCATTTGCCTTTGGTGAGCCATTACCTCACCAACTAGCAATACGCGCGGGGTCCATTCCATAAGCGGTAGCCGAAGCCACCTTTTCATCCGTTCGCCATGCGGCAATCAAGAAATTATGCGGTATTAGCATCCGTTTCCGCAATGTTATCCCCCACTTAGGGCAGGGTTACCCACGTGTTACTCACCCGTTCCCGCCACTCCTCTTTCCAGTCGAGTGCAAGCACGTCAATAGGAAAGAAAGCGTTCGACTTGCATGTATTTAGGCATGCCGCCAGCGTTCGTCTGAGCCAGGATCAAACTCTGTCATAAAGTTGAACCAACCGTTAGGATGCTTCGCTTTTTAAACGATGCTTGAAGCTTCATTAAAATGACTTGCTGCGAATAATTATTCACTTTGTTTCTTTGGTTGACCCCTGTCGAACCGCCGTACACAGTTTATTGTTTTACTTTGTTCAGTTTTTCAAAGGTCTAATGTGCGTTTGCCGTTTGTTCGTTTTGGACAACTTCTAATAATAGCAATTTTAATTCCATTTGTCAACACTTTTTGAATAAATATTTTTTCTATTTGGATAAAATATTCCAATAAAACAATTCAGGCAATTAACTATTTTACATTTATTAGTTGTAGCATAAGACTTCAACTAATGTCAAGAGTTTATTCTACTATTCAAAAAAAATTCTACCACACCTTTTCACCGTTAATTTAACGACCATCAAATTACTATAACAAACATTTAAAGGATCGGTCAACAAAAAAAATAATGTTCGTTTTATTCCAAAAAGATAAAGCGAAATTATGGTTTAAGTATATTATTCCCACCGATATATTATACAATAAAACCCAATAAATGAACATTCTTTATTTTTCTTTTTGAATTGTTTCATATTTAATCACAAACCGCCACACAAGTTGATTTCATTTATTCATTATTATTTTTATTTTAATCACTTTCATTTTAAAGACAATTGATTCAAATGGACGAAAGCTTTAGTTCGGGACAAATTGCTTGAACTACTGAATAATTGCTTATTAAAATTGACCCAGATCTATCGAGTAAATCTTGATAGGACTGTTCCTTTTTTATAAAGGTTATTACAATTAACCAAGTTTTTCTCCGCAATAACTACGTTCATATACATAAAGTTGCCTTGTCTTCAGGTAAATAACTCTTTATATTCTCCATAAACAAACTAAATCATTTTCTTTACGTAAGCGAATTAATTTTTTGTAATAGTTTATAAACACTGTTTTCATTTCTTTGATCTTTATACATTATTAGTGGAATAAAATTTCGGATTCAATGGCCAACCAAGGGTTTCCTTTGGTAAGCTCTGCATTTTTTCATTGTTTCCATTGCATAGGGAACGTTCTTAATTTAGTCGCGTCCTTTTTTATTTAATAGAAGATAGGAATATCCAGAAACAGAATAACCTGCTTTTATTTCTTTTCATCATACAATTGTTTGCTTTCAATTCGTCTAGTTCTTTTTTTTTTCCTATATGTTAGTAAACGGTGTATTGATAAGTCCAATCTCTTCTCCTTGAAAAGTATTGGCGTTCCTTTCAGGAAGGCTGCAAGAAAGTCGCAACATCTTTTCGCTTGAGACAAACGGTATTCTTTTGAAATCATCACCCAGTTAGAAACAATTCTTTGGTATATTCGTGATTGTTCCAAAAAGACTATCCATCCTTTATTTTTTCCCCAATTCCATTTGCCTATTTAGAAAAGACGGATTTCAATTCAACAAAATCAAGTTCTTTTTATCCCATTTTGGGTTTCCCAGCGATGTTTTGCGTCTAATCCGATGTGTTCAATTGAAATACCATAGACCAATTCTGTTCTTTCAGGATAAGAATAAAAGTTTAGCCATTCTGGTTGTGCTCCCCCACGTTTCCCCCACCGTCAGTACATCTATTGTCCAAACGTATTTAAATTCATCTCTTTTGATTGTAATCATGCCAATTTAGGACCATTTGTAGTAATGGGTTCATCGGGAATTTTGCCAATTGTGTCGATTACATCCATACGAAAATCCACGATTCCGTTTTTCTAACCAAAAATTCATCTGTATATATTTTCTTTGCGTACATTTGGGATTCTTCCCAATTTTAAATCAGGCTGTTTTTTGCTATACAAATGTAAGTGAGTAATATTGGTTCTGAATTAAGATCTTAATTCCCAGGCAGAAGCCACCAAACCACAATAAAAGTTCGGTGGGAGGTACTTCCATCTCTTTTGGGTTCACGCCAAATTTAGGAAAATCGCGATAAACATTTATCTTTGCTTTTTAATGGCATTCTTTAAACTCAAGCGTGGATTCATCAGAAGTATGATTCACAACTAGATCCCATCAAATTTTAATTCCATGATTTACTAGCTTTTCTATCAACTCTTCTACATCCGACATCGTACCAAATTCAGAAGAAATGATTTGGGTAATGCGCTATTTATCTATCCATTATTCATTTCATAGGAAGATTAGATAAATTGGGTCAACCAAAATGACGTCTATTCCTAATCTGCTAAGTAATCTAATCGGTTGTTTCATCATTCCTTGTTACATCGCCACGACCATCATCATTACTATCTTGGAAAAACTCCTAGGATAGACTTGAATAAACAACGAATGGTTCCACCATTTTTTCTTTCATATTCTTTTATCTACTCCTTTATTGTTTTTGAGCTTTATTTAAAATAGCTACAAATCTAATTTGAGTGAGATTAATACGAAAACATCTGCTATTTCATTGATTTTGGTTCCAACTCCCACCGAAAACATTCCCAGCTGGCATTAAATGAAGTGGAATTCCCAGCTTCTTGCATCTTCAACACCAAATGCCATTCTTTTGGAGATAGGCCTAGATTGCGTTGCGCCTTTAATGGAAAATCTCTGCGTCAGGTTTCCCATGTGTTTATTTAATGCTTGCTGGATCAACAATAGTATCAAACAGACCGGCTATACCAAGTTTGAGTTTTAAAATATCAGGTCCATTTTTACTGGCGGAGGCCACGCTATTTTCATATCAGCTTGTTTTAAATCGGCCATAAACTCCTTTATGCCAGGCCAATAAATCCCTTGAAAAATTTAGTGATTAATTTTTTATACATCTTCAGTTTTTTCATTTCAGCTAAATTCGGAGCTTTTCTTCTTTAGGATTTAACTCATTACTTATTCCCGTAAAGCTTAAAATCCATCTAATTGAATCCATTTCGACTATTCCATTTTAATTGCTTCATTGAAAACTCGATCAATTTAGAAATTACCTTATTTTTCACCAGTTTCTTGCCAAGCAATAATTGGTACTCCGCTGTATCAGTTTCACCACGCCATTCTAAATCAAATACAAACCCTTTTATCAAAAATTGATACCTCCTTATTAAAAATCATTTTATTAATAGCCACAGTTTAGTGTATCTAACATTCTACTCTCTGCGGTCGTATAATGTAATAAACAAACTTGTCCCCTTCATTTTTAAAGTAACGGTAACGTCATTTTTTGTTACAGTTAATATGGCAATATCGTGAACGATATGAACAATAAAATTATACCCATCCCAATCATCTTGGACAGAATGGTTTAAACGATAACTTCCCATCTTAAGTACGCATCCCAGCAAAAGGCCTTGACAAATCGTGAGCCATCCTCACTCATTGATGTAATGTGTAAAACCATCTTTGTGTTGTCGTGGGTTAATTATCTAAATCTAAACGAGGCCGTTTAGCATTAGACTCTACTGCTTTTTCTTTTTTTCCTAATTCAGCAGCTATATGCACTGAATAGAAGGTGAAAGTGTGAAACTTCCAGAAACGGTCATGGCTCATAAAATCAAAGTTTGCGTTCTTTTTTCTTCAATAGTTAAATTCAATTCATTTAAATTAATAGATTCCTTGTATACGTCAGCTTGTTTAATAAAAACGAAGAACGTAAAATTTTATCCCATGGACCAATTTCTGATTAATCGGCAGTTCATCTAAAACCTAATGAAAGCGACTGGAAAGTAAATTCTTTATCTAAAAACGTTCGGTGTTGTTACAAAAAAACATCTAATTCTTTATCATTGGGAGTACATTTTAGCAATAATATCTAGCCATTTGGAGCGATTTTCTTCGTCTGTTTTAAAGCCTAATTTTTCTTTTTAGCTTCTGTATTTTGCTCTTAAACTTTCTAAAAGTGAATTTAATGCTCCATGTTGCCATTCGATATTGTTACAATTATTATTTCACATTATTTCGTACTCAATTGGACCGTGACACCATGAATCATATATTGATTTGTCCGTGAAGAAAAAAAAGTACATTCGATCTGCCCAAAAGGTGAGATGCTACCAAAAACTTCTATGCCCTTAGTTATTAAATAGTCTCTTTCCTGTTGTAGTCGATAGTTGTAGGACTGCAAAGGCAATCGTACTATTACGGTGAATTTTCTTCAAAAGAATTTTCCCATTCTTTGTGGCTGCTATTCCATGATTTGGTAACCATTGGATTAAAGCGCGCCTTTTAGTCCTTGTTGTCTTAGCGTTGGTTGAAAAGCTCCCTCTTAATTGATTCATAGCGGTATTTTAATAATTGTCTTGTTTACTGCTTCATTCAGCGACCGAGAAATACATTGGTATAATATTACGCTTCGTATTCCCAATAGGGTTGCTTCACCGTACTTTTCACCTGTGATCCTTTTTGAGAAATCCACATTAATCTTGAATCTTCCCATAGTTAAGTGAGAACAAACGGAAATATTAAAAACGAATTAACCTTGTTGACTCTCGTCGTTCTCCTTCAATTAACTAATCCGCTTTTATGCCATCGTTAGCCCATGCAGTAATGGTGTTCATTGCTCTAATACATGACTGCCCTTTTTCTATGGCTTTATCTAGCATACTAGGACGCTATCTCTTTTTGGATATCTCTATTCTCAACATCTCTACTCGTTAATTCATAACCAATTTTAGTTATCTCTGCTTTTTCTCAGTAGCTAATTGATAGGCATTGTTTCTTGTACTTCCATGAAAGTTTTCGCTGGTTTTTGTGGCGTGAAATTTGGCCTTTCAGCAATGGTTTTGCATATCATTGTTGTCACTGTAACTGTTCAATTCCAAAAGGGATTTGGGATTGTTTCTTTGTTGTTAAGTGATCTTTATCACCTGCCAAAAACGAATCAATTTCTAACCCAGAAATTTTCCTCATAGTTTGCTATCTTCGTAGTCAATTTCCAATCCATTCATCGGTGTAAATGTAATTTTTGCTTGCCCTTTTATACCTTCTGCCGATACTTCAATTAGAGGCAAGTCTTTCATAGCAATTACTAACAAAACGCTTAAAGAATGGACTTCAACTCCTCTTTTATCCAATGTTGTGGATCGATACAAAAAATTACCAGTAAAACTTTCATATTCAATTTCAACGAATATCTTTATTTGTTTCTTTTGCTAATCTACCTTTTTGATCATTCTACAAATAATTCTACAGGGATAAAATTTAGTCGATTGATTTATTTTCACCAAAATATTTCTGTGTAGCCATTTTTCACCAGCCTACACGTGTTTTGGTCTGGGTACCAAACACCTGGCAACTATAAGTACCTAAGTGACTTGTCTCCTGAATAACCTTCTTCAAATTTCCCACGCATTCCCATTGGTAACATTACCCATGGATGTTAGACTTTCTTGAGACGGGTTTGTTTTTTCCTCTTAAAAGGGGGAGAGATTGATTTTTCCAGGGATTCTACTTCAAATAAAACCGTTTATCATGTTTTTTTACCTCCAGCAACTTCTTATATTAATTTTTAACGGGACTTTATCATTGAACGCGTTTGTTATAAAATTACCATTAATATCATAAGCTAGGCCCAATCGATTTGGATTGCAAGCATTCACAAATTAATATCAAACTGGAATGAAACTTGAAATGAATGCAAATTATAAGAAGGCCAACCCTTATGCATAAGAAATTAAATTGACAGATGTCTATTGTACGTTATTATAGATGGAAAAAGAATTTTTTTTTGGTCAGATATAAAAACACAGCAAGATCCCTAAAAAACAATCAGAATTCTTAAGAATAATATTACTTGAAAACCAATAACACAAAGATCCTATAACGTAAGTGCGATTTTGGAAAAACATTGCGCGGAACATTTGGCAAAGCTTTCATATCTTCACGGATTTATATTTGACTTGGAGTAAAAAATCTTTTGGTATGACCGATGTAGAAACGTTACATCTTTGTTTTTTAAATAAAATTCTTTCAGAAAAAAAATAAGCCATTTTTCTGCTTTTAAATCTTTCTTTGATGACAGAATCCGACTTCCGTTATAACTCACTACACCGTTTTTCTTAGCCAAGTGTAATCCTGGGTCAGTAACCAATGCCCCTTTTTTACTTGTTGCCTGCTGAAAAAGCTACAAACAACTGATTCATCCGATTAATTTAAATGTATTCAGGATAACTTTCTTCAAATAGGGTAAAGTCTCCATCTGTTCAAAAAATTTAATGTACAGCGGAACCATCCAATATGCTAGGGCCAAAAGAACAAGACTAACAATAATTGAAACCAGTTTAATTGGTTGACGCTTTTTGAAGATAAGCCTAGGCGTCCAGATATTTAAAATAAGTCGTGGAATACATCAGTTTTCATAAAAAAACCCCTTCTTTTTTCTTCAACTATTCTATAACAAGTTACATCTCACTAGCCTTTTGAAAAGTCTATGTGGAAAGTGAGAGCATTAATTTTGGCTTGCTAAACAGTTAACTATTATCCTTTTGTTCCTCCAGAGTAAGGCCAGAAACAAAATTCTTTTGTAACATAAAGACGAGAATTGAAAAATTGGAACGGCAATCAAAAATTGCACCTGCAGCGAAGTAGAAAAGGCTTTTTGGTTTTGCGGATTGCTTATGAATGTTTGAAGGTCCAACTGCTACAGTTACTTTTTCCGGACTTTCCTTAACAAGAATGGGCTAACATAAAGTCACCCAAAAAGGTTCCCATAATGCCATAAAGCTTGAAACGTGCTATCATTGGACGAACCGAGAGTGGCAATTAATTTTTGCCAAAAAATCACGAAAATGTTTTCCTGCTCATCTAGTTTCGCAGATTCATTACTCTTTAGGGACAGTTTCCAAATACCCTTTCCATAGCAAGTATTCATTGCGATCTCCACCGATTAAAGCATTAGACAAGAACCAAAAATTGGTCTAATGCACCTAGCAATAAGGGCCATAACTTAAGAAAGCGTCAATGCAAGCCATAGTAGGCACCATTTGGGTACAAGGAAAAAAATTCAAACTTTTTTTTCCTTCCCATAAAGTATAGCGGCTTTGGCATTATTCCTGCTAAAGTTAATCAAAGCAACTGACAACCATGTTTGACGTAGCAACAATAGAGTATTCCTGTACCCATGTTTCCGTATAGTGTTTTCACCAAAAGACGTTGAAAATTATTAAGTGTCCATCGGGCATTAAAATCTAGAGAAAAAGCAAGTAATTTGCCTGACTTGAAAGCAAACTAGCAGTAATGGAGTAGGAGGGTAAATAATGAATAATGAAATGCATCATAAAAAAATAAGTAAAAAAATGATTTAGAAAGGGCAGTTTTTTGGGATTTCAAATTTATTTTTCATCTTACAAGGCATCCTCCATATTGGAAGCTTTGTTTACGGAACACGATTAGAGAAACTGAGATAACAAGTGTTTTGAATAATCAACGTAATCGCAGCTGCCCATTGAGTATTGGGTGAGGTCCTTGTCGTTAGGTTTATAATCCAAGAGATTAAAAATATGCGCACCAGCCAACACCGGCCGGACACTTCCAGGACCTCCATTATCATAAACAGATAGAATCATTGAAAAGTTATTGAAATTTCCCGTACTATTGTGTTGATAAAAGTTGGGGCTGCAACCATAAAGATCATCGGCCAACGTAAATTTCTTTGAAGCGTTGGATTGCATTAGCCCATCAATTTTAGCAGACTCGTTATAAATCTCTCTGGAATTGATTGCAATAACCTTGTTGTCATAACTTAAAATATAAGGGAAACCGAGCCATCCTTGAATCATAATAAATGGCTACCTTTTGACCAAAGTGGCTTGTGTTTTTCCAAGCAACCTTGTTCAATTCTCTACAAAAGGGAAAGATTGTTTAATAAAGGACTAACTTGGAGTTATTTGATTGCGCCCAAATACTGTCATTAAACATATTTGAGAAAGATAAAATAGTTAGTGAATGCAGGACAGCCAAGGAAGATAAGCGGAAAAAACCACTCCAAAGTAACGTTTTTCCTTTTAATGAACGCTGGTTTTGTTGATGACAGCCTGTCTATAATTCCCGAAAAGAAATTTCTGTAATGTGGTGCACAAAGCGTCAGATAAGCGGGTCCAACTAAAATACAGAAGTAAGCTCACGATAAGAACTTAAGGAACAACTATATTTCGTAAGGTTTTTGACCCCCAAACCCAATTAATTACAAAATTTTTGCTGGAGGTTTAGTGAACGAAATCATAGTTTGTAAAGGCCATAAATTAAAGTTAACTAACACTGCGAAAAATAATTAGTATAAAAGCCATCATTAGATATGCTGGAACAATCATAAATATGGAAAATCCTTGATCTTAAACATTGATAATACCTCTTTTGCAGTGTATTCCTTTTTAACTGCTTGTTTCCATTCTGATAGCCACTTGCTCTGGCATCATAGATATTAAAGCATTAAACGCAAAAATTAACAATAAATAATTAATTGTTAACGTTCCACCCTCATCTAAAAAGAAAGATGATTTCAATTGGAACCTTCCTAACGTAACAATCCGGTTATTGCATTTTGTTGCCCAAAGGTGATCATTCAATAAAAATACAACATTAGAAAGATGTCCTAGAATATAAAGCTTTTGAACTTTTTGTTCATTATAAAACTGTCCAATGCCGGGGATCATAGAATACAACATGGCTTTTCTTTCATCCTTTCAGCTTTTTTGGCTGAATTTTCCTAGGACATTAGTTTTTTTTCTCCTCTTTTCACTTAATAATAATGGGCAGAGATAGATTCATTTCTCTAGCCGATAACCAGTATCTCTATTAATTTCTTGAAAAATAGTTATTGTATTTTTGCTCAATAGATCAGTAACTTCATTTTGACAGGCTTCATCTGCTGATTCTTTTGGTGTTTATTGGCCAGAAGCTGCATCAACATTTAAGTTTCTGCTCCTGTCCATACTTCAGCCATTCTGAATTAGGCATCAGGTATGTGCTTCTTGTTATTGTGCCCTACTGCTTGATGTTAACTCAATTCACTTTACCTGTTGCATATTCACGAGATCTTCTTGGTTTGCTGGAATTTCGTTTGTAGCATTCGTAAGAATTTATTTTGATTTTCTGGTTGTTTAACATAGTCTAACCATGCTTGTGGACACTTCTTTATTCTCTGAGTAGTTGATGACAACCAGGCCTTTTCCTCACCAAATGCTTGGTATTCTTCCACCATATATTTTAAAGTAGGAATTGTTGCTACACCATAATTAACGCCTGGCTTCTTGCAAGCTTGTGCTTGCCAAGGTCGCCAATAAATGCGACTTTACCAGCTAGAACTGATCTGTAATGAAAGCATTCAGAACTTGTGATATCTGCATTTCCTTGAGGCCATACATTTTGGAACCAGGCTGTAGCATAAGTGATTGCCTTCAACTGCGCCTTTTCATTATTTTAGACGGACATTCAGATGCATTCTGTTCCATTCTCCACAAATACATTTAACCACCATAAACCCTGCTACTAATCCATAGAGAAGTAAAGTCAGTCCATTTTGCTAAGAATCCAGTGTTTTTTACCATTCTTCGCCTCGAAATTATATTTTTCGTGCTTTAGCTTAATGCTTCCGCTTCTTTAATGGTTTCAGGAGCTGTTTTCTTCAAATCTTATGTAATTATAATCCAACGGTTTTCAATTAACTGCTGGTTCACCATAAATTTTACCATCATAGTTTACTTTGAGCTTTGTCTGTTTCATCATATTTGCTCTCATTTCCCGAATGTTTACTTCAGCTAAATGTCCTGTTTTGTTCCTTAATGGTCCAATTCGGTTCATAAAAGCGCGACCATCATGATGTCGGTGCACTTCAGCTGGTCCATTTAATGGAAGAGCCTCTATGTCAACATTATCTCTTTCGTAATTTTTATTGATTACATTCATTTTCTTTTTCAAAATCTGCTTACTCATTTACGTAATCACATATCCTGCATTCAACAGCGATATTTTAATTCTTTTACTCCCTGGCATTATCTTTTGAATCAGATGAAAGCTGATTCTGTTTCCGCTTGCCCCACCACATGCAGCTAACAACAATGCCACTTGCAGAAAACTAAACCAAACCGGCATATTTTTTTCCAACTCTTTTTCTTTCAATTTTAATATCTCCCTTTATTGTTTTGCTTTTTTATTTTTGTTTTACATTCTATTATGGATGATAACGCTTTCTTGCCATCGTTTTTTCGTTGTTACCGGGTTAACAGAATTAACTTATTCTCGATTTTTATGTCACCCAATTTTAGCCCACTTACGCAATTTTTTTTCTATTTAACCTTAGAATTAGATTAATCTTATTAATTTTTTTAAAAACTATACCATTTTTTTATTTTTTTCCTTTTTGAAAAAATTTTGATCAACGGGACTATTTCATTTTTTTCATATTTTTGTTTGATGTTCTCTTTCAATTTCAATTTGGAACGGGCATTCTCAGCTGCCTCTTTTTGCTGTTTTTAATTACCGGATTGCTGCATCAAAATCATCGATTTCTGTCCCAGTTCCAAACTTCTTTCCATTTCCGGAATATTTTGGCATTTGGTACCGCAGAAATGTATTGTTTAATTCAACCGCATTTCGTTTTAATTCCTCATCCCCCATTACTAATAGCAGATCTGTTTTCTTGATTTGCCGGAATTTTTCTGCCTGTCCATTTCATATAAAGGTTTTGTGTTGTTCTTAGTGTATGTTAAAACAAAAATTCAGGCCATTTTTTTGCGCAAGTTTCCTTTATTTTTTGAATACGACTAACTTTGCGTTTCCAAACCCGTTTCCGGCCGGCCAAAAACTGCTGATAGTTAATTCACCGTTTCGGTAAAGTTGGGGGATAGTAGGGGGGCCAAACGGGGCATAATTTAAAAGCCGCTTTCTTTTTATTTTTAAAAAACTCCCGCTGGGGGCCATTCTTTCCCTTTTCCTTTTTT
>Ga0163217_1021992_pt1 | contig 14619 bp, 10 predicted proteins | sample SynspAceP_FD_185933 | JGI IMG/M metagenome (GOLD analysis project Ga0163217, IMG submission 185933) | Saline lake microbial communities from Ace Lake in Antarctica - Synechococcus sp. Ace-P (PacBio error correction) | ecosystem: Environmental > Aquatic > Non-marine Saline and Alkaline > Saline ... | reverse complement strand
CAAAAAATCTTTAATCAACTTAATTGCTTGTCTAGTTTCCTTGCATTAATTAATTAGCGCATGATATCCTTCGATTTGTAATTATAATCCATTTATGTAACCTTTAATTAACATGATTAGCCGATTTTGCCTGTTATTGTTGAAAAATAAAACGCAAAAAGTGCAAAAATAAATCATTAGAAGAATACAACAAACATGAATTAGTGAAAATAAAGATGTTTTATGACTTCTTCCCGTTTAAACCAAGATAATATAAATGCCATAAATAAAAAGCTGATCATTCATATGCTAAGAAAAACTGGATTCGTTCATTCAGAATACTTAATCCATGGCTGCAAAATTCATAAACCTAGCCAGCTAGCGTTGTTTATTTTTTTATTTACTCCAAAACTCTACAAGTTTGGATTTCATAACACGCTAGGAATAGATCCAATTCTTTATATTCCAGGTTTTCCATATGGTACTAACCAATCACTCTTTTGACCATTAAAGAGTAGAATTATGCTTTGATTTGAAAAGTTATATCCCAATTAAGCTGTTTCCCTAGTTCGGTTGAGATATTCAAGAGGTCAATAAAATTCACTCTCACTTAAGAATTTGTCACCCGGCGGCCATCATTGAAACCTTACTTGCCTTCACGGGATTCAATTTACTTTTTTCAGGAAACTTCTGTTCCTGCCAGAGAAAGTTTTAATTTTTAATCATGTCGCATCTTCAAAAAATTATTGAGCCTGCATAAAAGTCTTCCATTTATTGTTGTATTGCAACGATTTATAACCTTCTTTTATCTTTTTATTTGTTCGATCAATGACTCGATTGATTGTAGTCTACTGGAGCAATCTAGCCACCAATATCATAACCTTAAATCACGTCCCACATCACTAGAACCCAACTCCCTTGAGTTTGTGGCATAGGTAACAAGCAATTTTTTAGGCCTTAGATATATTTCCTTTCCATTCTTTGCATTCTCCGTCTTTTAATTTTGTCATTAGATTCACTGAGTACACGGCCATAATTCGCATCAACAGAGGCTGGTTTTATAGAGCCTGCTTTAGCTAGGCCAGCCATTAAATTCCTCTGCTCCCTCACGTCGATGCCGCTTGAACAAAACGAGAGGCGCTTTTGCAGCGGTTGGGGCTATGTTTCCTTTCAATGCTGAACTAACAGTAAAAGGCTCCTTTTTTTTTCTTTCTTAAGACCGGTCTGATAATTAATTGATTGTTTCTTCGTCAAAGTTCTTTTGTTTAACCAGTTGGTCATACTATAGTCTCCTACCCCCCATCCAGGTCAACTTGGACTTGTGCAGCTACCTGTAACTAGTTGATGCTAATAGTACAGCGGAGTCATTCTATCTAACTTCAACTATACCGTGCAAACCACAACAGGATCCCATACTACTCCAGTGCAAATCACACAGCCTACATTATAAAACATCGCCAGACCTTGAGCACTCAAACTCACCGCACTGTCTCAATCCGCACAAATACATCACTATACCTTCGCGTTCGTGAGCATATTCACTCAGATATTATTCCATCTTCGCAAACTTATATCGATAAATTTTGTGCTTTTCCCAATTATCCTGTAAGCGCCACAAGCAGTTTCTTGAAATATATCTCATCGCCGAATGCAAAAAGGTCTTGAGTGCCTTAATCTTTATTTCTTAGTGGGAAAAAACACCTCTATTTTTGCTGCAATTAATAGGCTGTGGTCGCATCTCTTTTTGAGCGGTGGTCCCTTACACTAGCAATTTCCAGTAAGAAAATTGACTAATTTGCTCAGGGTTCACCCATTTTCCCATTACTGTCTAAGATGCCTGATCGGATTTTTACTCATTCTTTTTCTTATAAAATCAATTAACGCTGTGTTGTTCGCACTAGGGTCTTCTGTTGCTTATAGAGGCAAAGATGAGTGCGGCATCTTCAACTGAAGTTTTTTGTTTCCGTTGTGGAGGAAAGGGAGCAATATTTAGATAATATCCGGCAGTTTGACGTAATGCAAATGAGTAGATTATCCATATCGGATTGTAGCAGATAGGCAGTATGGAAGGCCTCATGACCGAACCCCATGTCTCAGCGCAGTAATCGCTTCACGTCCGGACACTGGATCTGATAATCTTGAACGGCAGTTTTAAGTACGACAAGTGCATTGGGCACTTTTTCATTCCAATAGTAGAGGACCCCTAAAGCAGCCTGATCGAGCACTTGCAGTTTCGATTTTTCAATACATATTTCAGTAAGTCTATATCATTAAATTGTAGGAGTCTGCACTGTTCCATAGTGCTTCGAGCGATGATGGTCGTATCAGGACCCTTGAGAATTGAGGTTTTCCCAAACCACTTGTCTATTAGCATGTAAACCTGTTACTTCCCTTTCTTTAACGTTGTTTAGCAGTAGTCATCCACCCAGTTTTCATCTGCCGTCAGAGTCAACAATTCAGGTATGCTTAACTCATTTATAGTTGGGCTTATGAAGTAGAGGCCTCCCTTTGCAAGTAATTCGCCAGACTCGACCATTTCACGTGATCTCTTCGCTGACGCGAAATCAACTTTCCCGTGCTGTATTATGTTGGCTATACCAGTCTGCCACATACAGGCTCATCGGCCCCATTTGATATCTACAGGACGGAAGGAAATGTGCTTGATTTTAGAAAAGTAGGCTAGTTTGCGATATAGGAGCTTCCATCGCTTTCAAGGAGTTACGGTCTTTATTGCGCACGGAAATCGTTTGGTAATGACATACCCGTCCCATGTATGTGGAAAAATTGTTCCCAACTAATAATTTTCAATACCCTGGCTTTGGGGGACTGTAGGGGTGAGTGAGGCCTCCAGCTTGGATTCCCGGGAGAAAGTTAAAAAACAGCGTTTGGAAAACCTGTGCCAAAACCACTTACCTGCACCTCAGCCTCAAAGGACTGACCCCAATTTAATTGACTGAATGTTCCCCAAGGATTATATAATCCCTTGAGAAAGATTTCAAACGTCGTGTCTCCGTGTCCATAGACCAGATACCCGAGCATTGAGATGACCGTGGTCCGTAGGCTTTTCTACATTTGAAGAAAACGTGAAAAGCTTGCTGCATATATATTTTCCCTCCAGGACCCCAACCACGCGATGGATGGTAGTGGTTGTGTATTCTTCCTGTTCCAAACCCAGTAGTAAGGACTTCTGATTTATCAGCTTTCCATCACCACTGTATCACTAAGATAATTAAGTGTCGCTGCTTGCAACCATAGCCCCACCTTGGTATCTGGAAGTTACCCCATGGCATAATTAAACTTATCATAGAAAATGTAGGACTTATCGGCCACCCATCCATTAGTCAGATCTATCAAGTATTTACATCCGGTCACTTGGTTCCTCATTTACGTTTAATGTGGTAAGCAAATGGCTACCACAAACCAGAGGCCCCTCGTTGTCAAAATTAATTTGGGTAGGTTTTTCCCATCATTAGTTGCGGCAAAAAAGATTTATTTCGAAACCATCAACAAAGAGAAAAGGAGGCCAAGCCTCCTCTTTTAGGTCTGGTTTTTGTATGTCCTGCAGTCATTTTGGCTGTAGGGTTTGGATCAATAAGACCGATACAGAGAATAACTGTAAATGTTCGTTTTATATTATTAATCCATAATTCTCAAGTAAGGATGTAATTGCAATTCCTTTTTACAAGAAATGGCCAATTGGTGCAGGTTCTTCCTGAGCAGCGTTGTTCATGTTACGAAAGTTCCGTTAGACATATGCGTCATTCTGCGTCGCCAACATTGAAAGAAAAGTGTTGTTCTTTTTGATAATAGCATTACGGATGTCGTCGGCTTTTTTAGCCAGGTCAATTTTTATCCGCTATTGGGGAATATTAATCTTCCGCCAATTAAATCTCCGAGCTTTGCGATATCCTTCTGACGAAAGGTGTACTCCGTTTGTTGTGTAATTTATTCTCTTGGTGCTGGAAGGGCTAAATAGATCAATGAGAAAACGTACTGTCCCTTTAATGGCTACCTCTTTGGTTTGTTTCCGCAAACTTTTTAACTCCGATTTCGTGCTGCTAGTGTGTTCTGCGGTATACCGAAACCTTGTTTCCATAGGTAAGGTAGAAATAAGAATAAGTTCAGGGCAATGGCTGGACCAAGCATTTCCAAAGCGGTTTTAGTTAGGCCATTACGGTAAGCTTCCAATGCCCAGCGTCATCATCAAAAGGATTCATTAAACCATATGCGATTTGAATATTTGATCCGGTTTTAAAGGTCGTTATTTGGTTCGGCCAAATATCCGAAGCCTTCCTCGGCTCCAAATCGTTTGCCCATCCACTGCCCGGTGCGTGCATGTGCGTAAACAGTTATCCCCGCTCCAACCAATGTTCGGAAGTGATATTTTTTGTAGGAAGCAACAGGGAGAAATGTCGTTTCAATTTCTCCGTAGGTAACGGCATTTTCAAAGAAAAGCAATCCCAGAAAGATACTTTTCATGTGTTTAAAGCAATGCCCTTCGGGAGGTGTAGATTTGGAATTTGCAGGATGCCAGAAGATAACTAATACTAAGGCAATAAATTCTGTGGGGTGGTATGAATCTTCATATTTTAAATTCTAAGTTCATTGTCGATAGACGAATCAGATTCAAAATCCAAATTGACTTTTTTGACCCATTTTAATACGAAAATAAGACAAAAAGCTATTTTATTATGACCATTTGGATAATTACAGTCAAAAAAATATTTTAATCATTACTTAAATTTTAAATTATACGTCTAATATGCGATAGTAATCAACCTTACCCTCTACCATGGTGATATCCTTTCCAGGAGGGCATTGTGCATGGAGCACTATAATGCGTCTTTGGTAATCCTTTGATCAATTCAAAAATGGCAGTGCATATTTTGATAACATTTTCCAAAAGCCTCATTACTATTTTCGGCAGGTACCGATGTTGCCCTTTGACCTCTATGGCCACTAATTTATTGAATATCATTTTAGTTTTTGCTATAATTGTATATGTGCGAATCTTCATGTTTTCAACCATTCTTTCAGCGCGATATGCCGCTAGATTCCCAGGGGACCGACATATTGACGGCCCATTACAATTCAACAAGGTTTACGATTCCTGAAGATTGCTGAAATAAATTCATCGGTAAGTCTCTACCGTGAGATCCTCCATGGACCCCAGGGTATTAACATTTGGAGCGGGTAAGTCCAGGTCGCCTCAAATCCAGCAAGGTATTTTCATTCCAATCCTTTCTGTACTTAGAATAAAACCGATCTCTTTGTCCTCTGACCCGGCCCCTTTCACCGTGTCCCTTGCGAGTATCCAACTAACAGCCATCCAGACATTCCTCCCTCTCTCACTGGTACGGAAACATTGCCAATCTCGTAGAAAAGGATTATTATATACATTATCTACTTGTTGAAACGCGCTAAAATACTAGCATTCCAAACATGAAGACTTCCGGTAAAGTTACCTCAGATGACGCCTATATAGTAAGCCGTTAGGAAGGTAGGATTAAAGCTGAGGGGCAAACCATTTCGCCAGTTGTTTGTAAACCAGCTATGGGCTCTGCAATATAGATAATACTCTCCTTCAGTATAAAATCATATTTCCCCAAACCCACCACTTCTGTATTCTGACGCATGCATTAAGATTTGAACGAAACATGGAAGTCTCAAAAACAGCATATATTTAAGCCCACTAGTTTTGACTGCTTCAAATATCATTAGCTTCTTCTACCGAGGCGAAAACAGCAGAACGCGCATGCCACGGTGTTTTGCCATGCGCAAGTACTCTAAGGACGGCTTTCCGTGACTTGGAGCATCAGTAGCAACACAATACGCTCTATACTATCGTCTTTTAACAAGTCCTCGAGGGACGGATAGGTTTTTTTAGCTCTGTTGCTTAGCCATGCGGCTAAAACGATTCCGCGATAAGATCACTCACTGCTTACCAACTTCTACATTAGGTATCTGAAACAAAGTGCGGCCCCGAAACGGGATCCCATATCCCAACAATTTCCACCTCGATTTGCCGATCTGAAATTGAAAACCCAACTAAAGAATCATTTAAATTTTCAGCAACTTTTCTCGAAGCCCTGAATATCAGGTTCCCTTCAAACACTTTCGTCTAGTTGAACAACAATTTGTTGCCAGGCCAAGACCCAACTGTTACCATGGCCGCCGATTTTACAAAAAACGTTCTGGATTTGTGATTTTTGGTGAACTCAGCTGAGGCGTCTGATGAGTCTTCAGCTGCTCTATTTTTGATTGAGTTCGCTTAGTTTTAAATTTCGATTGCCTTTAAATATTTAGCAATATTAGTATTAGTGAAATCACCACTTATCTAGCAAGATGATTTTACAGTATTTGAAAAAACGGGTCTAACTATAAAAATAAAATCCGTTTAGAATTCTGTTTACCAAACTTTAGGTATTGTTTATAAAACATTATTCGAGGATATTATCACAAAAATTGAAGACCACTAGTTAATTGTAGCCTTTCTAATAGATCAAGTGTGGCCATTCAAACCCCTTTACCTTTTTGTAGTTGAAGGACTTTTATGTTCTTTGTTTCTTTTAATGAAAAATCGAATTCTCTTTACTAAAAAATGGGTCTTTAATTCTTTTCTGAAAGGTTTCATTCTTCCATAGTTGTGTACGGATTTTGGAATAGAAAGGATTACTGCTAGATATGCCATTCGTACGGTCTGTTTTTAAAATCGTTACAATTCAAATTCCTCGGGATAAAGAAAGATTCCCTTTTGTTTTCTTCATCCAATGCTGCTATTCACAATATCGGATGCTCCAGGCAAGTTTAAATCCCCGAGAGGGATTTAATTCAGTTTATTAACGTTTATCTCGTATTCCCAAATTGCATGTATAAAATAATGGGGCTGAACCCGTGGTGAAGTTATGAATGTACTTATAACCGTCTAACAATTCTTGAATCTACATTCCTGAAGTGGGCTTACCCACAAGATTTGATCTGGACTCTATATTGGCGGAATTTAAGCATTTGTAGGCAAAACATCAAGGGTAGAGGGACCATTTTGTCTTCTACTTTTCCATTTAGAAAAGGTATTGCGGCATTAATTCACTTATCATTGGAATCTTGACACCGCTTCCGTACACACTTCCCTTGGCTCTTGGAAAATCTGCGCCTATGGTCGCTTATATATAATAATCCACTGTATTTCTCTAGCTTTAATTCTTCTAAATTTCTCTTGGATTACCATCCAGATACCTTCATCTAACGTTCATACTCTATAATATCTTTCATTTCTTCCCTGAGATGCGGGTGTCGACCCGATCCATGCAATGTTCTATGTCCCTTCCTACTCTTACTGTAGGATAAGCCATCTTTTGAAACTTCAACAAATTCTTCTGGAAGCATCCCGCATAATTGAGAATAAGGCAGAAAATGGCTTTCCTTTTTTTACTGCATTTTGCATAACAGTTTTTGCTTCATTGGCATACTCCCTAATACTTATGCATTTTAGAGAAAATTTGATCCTAATGCGCGCGATGGTCTATATGAATTTTCACCCAAACGTTCGGGGTTATGTTGGGTCTTGCCTAAAAACCGTATAGTAACCCGCTTCTTGAAACATTTAGGCTGCATAGTTTTAAAATCTTTAAACATAGAAAATTTGGGTAGCTAAGCCCCAAAAGTTGCCCTGTCTGCCTAGTATAAAGCCCTGTTAAAAAAGGGCTGCAACGTGATGACTGCATACCGAAATAAGGAAACAAAAAGCATGGTATAGCGTATGCCTGTGGCAGCAAGTGCATCTAAGGCTGGTATGCCACCCTGTTTTCTCCGTAGCATCCAATTTGTTCGCTATTATCTTCAGATACTATAAATAAAAAAATGTTTGGTTGTTGTTCGTTTGAGGTAAACATGCTTAGTGCATAAACATGAAAAAGTATTTCCTAGTAGAATTGTTTTTTTCATAGTTCACTGTTATTTCTTATGTTGTATTGATTTGAAATAACCATTAAAATTACTGGACTACATCGGTGCCTCGTCTTATTCCAATTTACTCCAGAGTAGAATCGGAACCAATTTCTTCGAACAATATGCACCACAAACAAAAAAGGTAAAAGATTTTACAGTGACTTTTTCACCGGAGATATCAATTTTAAAACATTATCCATGCTAAACGTGCAAATCCTGATTGTTTCGGTTTAACTTCCTACCTCTTCATTAAGGCGACCACTTTCCAATGATTTTTTCAATTTCTTTCAAACAATTATCAAGTGATCAATCAATTTTTATACTGTTCTCCCTTGATTGCGCATAATTCAAGTAAAGGTTGATGACACAGAAAACCGTTGATCTAGCATTTTTCTGAATAAGCGCCTTGGGCACTAGTGAATCTGTTCCAAGTGAAAAGTTTAACGTAGGTGTGAAGGTGGGCATACCTCAATACGGATCTTTTACATGGTTGGATAACGCTCAGTCCAACAGGGCCCTTAAATGAATCCTGGAAGCTCTCCCCTCTTTGCCAAACGACTTCCTGGACATTTAAGCGTTGGACTTTCAAGAACAGCCAGAGCTGCAGCGTCCCAACACCTCCGTCGGTCCAAATAAGCTTGATGAAATAAAACATCATCAGCTTTCACGCATTACTTCTTCACGACCTTACAATTGCCGCAAACGGAAACCATTTTGCTCATGCCTTTGCGTAAATACTATATCCGATCTATCCCAATTTTAGAAAGGGCTCCTGGAAAAAGCCAAGCTATAAGCCACTCGTAAAAAAATTCCTTTTTTTTTTTTCATCTTTGATACATCAATACCCCGCCAAGCTGCGTGCATTGTTCGGCTACTTCTCAAAAACTTCATTAGGGCCTTGTGAACGCATCGCCCATTGACAACTGCTGGGCAAATTCCTTTTAGTGCATGAGTCAACTATTCAAGAAATTAAATTGTTATATTCAAAAAGGTACAGAGGTACCGTTAAGCCCAGGCCACACCTTTTCGGTTCCAAACCGGGCAGTAAATGTCCATCTATGCTTTACTGTCACCAAATTTGCCGCCAAAGGTACCAGTCGCTCCAACCATGATAAACCGCAAATAGCGATTTTACCGCTGTACCTGTGCTGCTCTGGCTGTGCGCACCCGCTATTAGCCATTGCTCACTCCGCTACGGGCTTATCGTACCTTGCCTGCCAGGGCGTTGTAATTTCAGAAGGACTCAGCTACTTACCTCCTGAGGATTTACCAAAGAGCAATATGACCCGAAGGAGATTCGGCGTCTAAACTTGCCCGCGTTTACATCTGGATCTGCATAGCCAAGGAGTACAGCCCCAATGCCTCCAACATAATCAATAAAATGCTCGCCAGATTAAATCCCAGGACCTCACAACCAGCCGCATTCAGATATTACGAGGCCAGGAATGGTATCAAAACTCTCTGCCGCCGTTTGGCAGAGTATCCGGTACACCTGAAAATACGGATTCGGCACGTTTTCCATTTAACTCTGGTCCATTGGTTATCTGAGTAGTGCTCGTTGGAAGATGTGGTTTAAGCAAAACGTAAAGCATTGTTAGGAAAATATTCATTTATGTCTCCAGTGGTCCAAAAGCCTCATCCTCACTCATCTCTTGCAGGCACAATAATGATTACAATACCTACCAAGGTCATTTCTGTTCAGTAGCAGACTTAATATCTGACCTTAGATTCTTCAGGATGAAGCCATAAAAAGTGTGATCTGTTGTGACACAGCGACCTCGCATCTTCACTATTGCAAATCCGAACCCCAAAGGGAATTACGACGGGTCCTAATGCTCTTCATCCTGCCCTTAGAAAGACTCCGTTTCCACATATCGCCGAGGTATCTACCACACATTATCAAGGTCTTTGTCAAGTCTGTAAGCGCTTCTGTGCATTTCGATAAATTAAGCTCCTGGCCACATGTGGGCAAGAATTAGCCTGACATTGGATAGTCCGACAAAAGTCGTCTTATTTCCTTCTGATTGCTCTTCATCGGCTATTGCCATCAAGAACCATATTGTAGCAGCATTGACTCCCCTTGTGGTTTCGTTAATATTTCCCACATTTCCACTCAGGGCCCATATTTCGTTTGGCATGCAGTTCATTGTATCTAACTTCAGCATAATATGATAAACTTTCAAAAACCACAAAAAAGTCCATTCTAAGTTCATCTGCAGTTTGCGCCGATCATCTACAGGAGATATACTTTTAAGGCCCGCTTAAAGATGTTCCGTTCAATTGGCGTTTCCTTCCCTACCCACCTCCCCATTTCATTTCGTTCTCCGATTTGCTGATCGATGCGGGCAATCAAAATAGAAGCCCATGATAGTTTTGGTCGGCATATATCGCTACAAATGCATTCCGATGTTCTGTACAGCCCAATGTACCCTCATCTTTCAAAAAAGCCACGCCTCCGAACCAAATGTGCAGGAATTATAAGGATGAGTATGAATATCAATGAAATATTTCATCAGCCCCCCCCCCCCCCCTGAATAAATCCTGCCAGCTTGACATGATAATATCACGTTCCTGCTGTCTTAATATTTTTTGCTATACTCATCCTATAGTTTTTTTGAAATTAATTATATTCCGTTAGGCCATCAAGCCCGCCATCCATCAATATATTTCATCAACCATTAATATAGGCTCCCGCATCGGATGCAAGGAAGAAACCATTAGTCCTTTAAGTATCATCGTGTTTGCAGGCGACCTCCCGGTACTTCTTTGGTTGTATTTTCAATGAAACGTTCGGCTGGTTATGAGAACCACCCCGGCTACGCAATTGACCCTAATATTCTTTATAGCCAGATCTTTGTTGAGATAACGGGTGAGGTTAATAAGTCCCATTGTGAAAAAAGTTAATCTCGGGTGGAGGGTTTCCCCATATCGGTCCCTCATAATTGGAAGTCGGGACCGTACATACCCATCATGGAACTGATATGATAAAACAACTCCTCCTCCATTTTCCCCAATAAGTTCACCAACATTTCCCGAAACTATATCCATCATGCGCGGTTGCATTGATTCGCATTGTTCAGCAAATTTCCATGGAATCTCAACCCTTTCATGGGCGTGCAAACAGCGTTGTTTACAAACAACGTCCCAACTTTCCAAAAACGATTTCAAAATTTCTTTTTGAGAAAACAACCACGGATTCAGGTTTGCTGACTACTGCTAAGCGATGAACATCTAGCCGTCACCTCGAAAAGCTTCTTGCTACGGCCTCCTCCATTTTTTAAATTACGGGAAAAGCTATCTATAACGGTTCCGCCCGCTTCGGCAACCCTTCTTACCTATACTTTTACCCATATAGCCTTGCACCGCCGGAAACCAAAAATAACTTTTGCCTTTAAATTCATAAATCTTTTACGTTCTGTTTTATAAATTTTTGATAATACCCTTTACAAATACACTGTCTTACCCCCTTTTCGGAGGACTTTCCATTGCTCCAATTCAAAGGTTTTAAATAATCATTTCTGTTTTTCAAATTGGAGCCTTGGCTTGCCCTCTTCTACCGATCTTACCAAATTCAATAATATTGTCCCTGAACCCATGGAATACGATATTTTTGATGGTCCATAACCCCATCCTTTTGTCCAATAAGGAAAACTTGAAAAGCGTTTGGCGAGATGTCCATGAAAAAGGTGCAAGTGGTCAGTAGCCATTTCAAAACTTAATATAGACAATGTCTTTTCAGCTTCCCAAATGTTGTACAGATACGGTTTCGGTCATCCAACAACGAAAACCAAGCTTTCCAGAAGATGGACGCCATAATTTAAATCAATCTTTTTTTCCGACAGCAGTGGCCAATTCCAAGTTGCCCAAAAGAAGCCAGCCTCCTGCCTTAACTATCCTTACATTCATGGCATTAGCGCTCGAAAACAGACATTAATGAATTTCCTTGCGTTTGGTTTGAAAAATATTCTAAATCTTCGACGGTAATGGCGAGTTGGTTTATCAATAAAAAATAGAATGTCGGCATCGATTAAAAGCTTTTTGCCATAGCAACCATGGTTTTTTGCATCATCCCTTGCCAGAATTACAAGCATCGACCATGCCGGCCATTTCTTTCCCAAGCTTTTGCAATGTTCAATTTTTGCGGTTTTGCAATACTTCCTGAATGTTTTTACTTGGGTCCAGTACACAGGTGACTTTTCCCCACTAACACCCCAAGGGTATTCCTCATTGCTGTTTAGTAGTTGGATACAGCAGGGAAAACCCATTTTATCAATTTCTTCGCATTATAACTGCCATTTATTATGGCTGACCATGATGGGGTGAGCAAACCTTCGCTCATTTCCAATAATTCCTTAATGTTTTATCTCATTCATTAATCTTATGTCAAAATCTATCTCCCCTGCACTGTCAAAGTTACTCCAAATTGCATTTGCAGCAAGCCATTGCTATTCGTATTTGTTTTTTCCTCATCATCGCTTTATCCTAAACGACATGAGAAAAAGCAAGATCTTCTTCGGCAGCACTATCTTGTATACTCCAGTGAGCAGGAAGCTCATTATATTCGCTGGAATATATTTGTTTTCCCCAACTTTTCCCTGCATTTAAGACTCTTGTAGACAATAAAGAATCTTTAGGTGTATTTTGCCAGTGTACAGGTTAATAAACGGTATATAATGGTGTTAAATCCATAGGTTCGTTCCATTGCTCTAGAAAGATAATAAATCCCAATTTTGAAGTACTATATTTTTCATTTTATACCAACCATAAATTGGCCTATTCTCTAACTAATAATTGATTCTTTAGAATTAAAAATAAGATCCATAAATGTACTTTTTACTATTCATTCCCTTTTCCGAAGTGTAGGCTGTACCCCAATAGGGTAAGGGCCCACATTGGTTATGACCACTTTTAAGGACTGAATCTGTTAACCTCAACAGAATATATTTGGTGATGCTTAATTTAGCAAAGATTCCAGCAAGCGTGTATGCGGTCAAGGAAGTATATTCTTCATATATTTTGAAATTGAATCCACACCACTGGATTTTTTTCCTCTGAGATTATTGCCGCTTGATTTAATTACTCTGCCATAACCCCAATCGATAATAAGGTTCATCTCTCTTTTGCTCTCCTCCTCAATAAAGATATCATGCATCATTATTTGAGTAAGTAACCAAGATTAAGAATGTACTCGTGCTGCATTTGTACCTATTTCCTTTCTTTCGAATTCAATGTGCATACTGTAACTTACCTTGAGCACCGTAGCTAATGATTCTGAAACAGCGGCTTTTTTATGCCTCTTTACAACCAAATGCTTTGGACAACATATTTCAAGACCAGAATAAACATTCTCATACTTTAAAAAAACGACCATATAAACTAATATTTCTATTCTTAAAATAGTTGCCTGCAAGAAAAACGGGTGCCATTTATCATGGATTGATATAGTAGATTACCAAAACCTTATCGTCCTCCTCGATTTTGGGTTGCCCAAGTATAAACCCAATATCCACCTATTGCCGCCAGCATCCGGAAGAAACGAACTCTTGGAGCTGTTTGCAAAAGTCTGTACATTCTGCATTAAGTGAATACGGCGCGTATTCCGTAAGGCTCATGCGTACCCATAGGTAAGTAAAACTCTATTAATCTTTTAATCGTAAAGCATTTAAGGATTCCCTGGAACCCATGGACTCCCCCATTTAAAAGTTTTACCTCCATCTGTTGAACGAGAAATAAACAGCTTGGTCTTCAAAATTAAGCTGTTCTTAAAAAATCCCAACAAGATCCCTTTTGGGTTTCCATTATAGATGGCCTCGTTAAATGAAATTTTGCTATCAACAGCTTAACTGGGGAAAACATATTCCCAAGTCAGCCCTTATCCTTTGATGTATAAGATAAGTAGAAGTCTATTAGGGTATCATGTCTGGCTACTATCCATAAAATCCTACCGTCATTGCCCTCATATAATGCTCCTCTATTATTATGCAGCCCACACGATTACCCTAATCATCATTAAATATTTCTGCGCAATATGTGAGGATATATGACGTCACCCCACGTTTTCACCCATCATTGAACGAACCCAATTAGCCCTCCTAAAAAAGTGCGTTCCCCCGAATTAAACCAAATTGGTTGCTTTTAAAATTGGATATGCCATCTGTCTAAGAAAAAGCCCAGCCATGAAACCCTTGTACTAAGAAATTGTGCCGTCTTTTTAATTGCAATAAACCAGGGTCGTTGAGACCCACCAAAAGGATGAAGGCGTAACATTAAATTCCGTTTTTTTGTCAGGTTTTCTCCATTGTTCACTTGATTGCACCGTTTACCAAATGCTTTTGGGGCTATCAAACGTTTTGTCTTCTTTGGGTGTTTGTCCCGCTCTCCCAAAATAATTTTTAACGATCTGGTGCTCTACGAATTTGGCTAACCCAAATATCTCTCCATCCGGTCGTGTTATTACCAGATGGGGAAATTTTGTCGAGGAAGGAAAAAAACCATTAGGGAAACCCTTATTAGATTTACCAAAACATTCCTTTATTTTACGAGAACCGCAATGGAGTTTTTAACTAAAATCTCCCCAAAAAAATATGTGCCTGTTTCATTTATTTGTTATTTTTGGAATATTCTTCCCCAGTTTTTTTTTTTTTAACTGCTTGGTTTTGGGAAATCTTCCTCCTTCTTTTTTTTGGTGTGTGG
>Ga0163217_1106757_pt1 | contig 14620 bp, 12 predicted proteins | sample SynspAceP_FD_185933 | JGI IMG/M metagenome (GOLD analysis project Ga0163217, IMG submission 185933) | Saline lake microbial communities from Ace Lake in Antarctica - Synechococcus sp. Ace-P (PacBio error correction) | ecosystem: Environmental > Aquatic > Non-marine Saline and Alkaline > Saline ... | reverse complement strand
TCAAAACGCTAGAAACCTTAATTCTGGCGTTTAGGAGTATTTATTCCACTCTCTTTGACAACGCTTTCTGCCCTTTCTGCTGAGCAGTGTGTTGTTGTCTTTTCTGTGTCTCTTGTTTTCTCTTACAGGTGGGCAATTACAAAATGCATCTGGATGTTTGACTGCTCATGACGACTATCTGTTGCAGGCCGGTGGGAACTGGTTGGGGTTAAGGCGCCAGTTGTTTTGTTTATTGGGCTCACGCTTTGATCTGCATCACAACGGTAATCCGCGACTATCAAGCTTCTTAAACTCTTTTGCTGCGGGTGCTAGCTCCCATAGCCTTAGCCTGGCAGTTCTCAGATGGTGCCTTGTTGTTGCTTGGATGCTGAGCCACGTATCCCGTTTGCTGCGTTTGGCCGATTCGCTGTGGTAGTCCTTTTATCCTGGTATCTTCTGTGCGACGAGCAGGGTCCGTGTACTCCTTAGATGGCGCTTGGGATTGGGTGAGGAATTATCTAGTTGATCTTGCGTGGGGTATCTAATACACAGTTTTATCCTCCGCGAGGGCTTATAAAGTCTAGCGTGTTTATTTGGTAAAGTTGTTATGCGTGCTTTGCTTATTATTGGTTGCGATTGTAAATTTCTTTGCCTGCACTGTTGTGGCCGGAACGCACTCTCGACGTTCTTCAAAGGGAAATGTCTGCGGCGGTCGTCTATTTGACTGACTTCTGGCACTGTGACCGGGTCCGATCACCTCTGGGTGTCGGGGCCTTTTTCTGGCAGACAGTTTATTAGAGGCGTAAACTTTCAGAAATTGTAATGTTGTTGCGCTTGAGCTTCGTGCATGATTACTTGAAACTTCATACGGCCAATCTTGCTTAGGGTTTCTTCTTGGCTCATTCCTTTTGAGGTTGCATGGTAACCCGAAGCGATACGAGATTTGCCACGCTAACCAAAAACGTTATCGCCTGTGGTTGGCGATTAGGCATCCCGGTATTGTTCAATCTAGGTATCTCCTTCATGACTTAGTTGGTCATCGGTGCTCATTAGTGAGCTATAGGTTTTTTGGCGCCATAGAAACCGTTATGGTTGATATTTCGGTTTAAGCCGGCAACCCGCCTATCCCTTATAGACTTTGGTATTATACCTGATGCGGCCGGTTTGGATAGATTTATTAGCTTTTTTCTGGTTAATAGTTCATGAGTGGGCTTTTCCTGCAACCGTCAATACTCCCATTTCCTTACTTGCATCCCTTTTGATTGCCGCAGCGCTTGGCGGATTATTGCTGGGCCGTTGTGTTTTCTTAACCTTTATTATTCAAGCAGCTCCAGCATGCTGGGTAACATTTACTTGGCGACGGTGTTATTGATTTCTCGATGCGTTGTTTTGTTAGAAACGTATGCACCCAGTTACAGCTCTTTGCGCATTGTGTATACTTCCTCTGTTCGAATGCGTGCACGCTTTTACTCTTCTGGGGGCATTATCTTATTGCTATGTTCCCGTACTATTGTCGAATTTAGAAGGCTGTAGCATGCGAGCGATAAAGAGCTGACGCCTTCCGCGGGTTCTAATATTGTGACATTATTTGCAGTGATGTTCATGTGATGTGTCTTTGATCATTATTGTTTCCTAGTGCGCTTGGGTGAGTGGTTAGTTACGGATTAAGGCCGAAAAGAAATACACAAGTAGTATTTGGTATCCTAAAAGTTCTGAAGTTGCGCCTCGGGTTTGTGTGGATATCTATTGGTTACGCGAGATGTTTCATTTACACTTGTTCAATGCCGGATTTCACCGATAACTGTTTGAGGAATAATCACCTTGAGTATACCGTCATTGAGGGAGTGATTAACTTCGTTAAGCTTTCTGACGATTCGTAAGAAGCATTGCCCAGCCTACCTTTCGAGGCGATTTTAGAGGTATTGCGGCCGTTTGTTTCTTCGATTCACCGTTTGTCCCAAACAAAAAGATCGTTTAGTCTGAGCTGTTTTAGAATTTCTCAAGAGTGTAGTTCGTTGGGCGCTGGTAATTGTAAGACAAACGAACCTTCCGATCCACTGATCACACCCTTTTAGAAGTTCTAGGTTGAACGCTGCGAATGTTGCGTGACTATCACCTTGTTGTGTTGGCGTTGTGGTCCGATCCGCATCTTCATGATATGTTGTGTTCATGCCGGCACATTAGAAGCCGCGTGTATCCTTGGATTATACAATGCGTCTTTTCGTGCCCTGAACCGCTTTAGACACCGAAGATGGCGCAGCCATTCCGCTGGCATAACGTCGTTGAGATACCCAAAGCCGCTTTTCCGTATCGCTGAACCCTTGATAATCCTGTTAAACCAGAACGGTCTACATTTTAAGTGGCGCTAATGGCGCTTGTGCATTGGCCAATGGTGATTGCATGCAATATCCGATGATAGGAAGAAAAACCCGGTGTGTTGATGCTACAGTTGGTCCCGATTGCGGGGATTGCTCTAGAATCGAGGCATAGTCATCATGCCGATGATCGTAACGCGGACAGTGTCTGTCGCTTGTTCCGTTGCGGAGGGAGCTAATAAATAGTTCCTATCCGTCGGGGGTTTCGACCTGTTGTTGGGCAGCGGGAATGAATAAATAACACACCGGAGCCAGCCCTGTAACCGTATCCCGTAAAGATGGTTCTCAATATGCCGATTGCCCGTTGGCGGTATACTCTCGCTGAAAGCGGTTCTGCAAGTTCAGGCGTCGTAGAAAAAAGCGAGATGATGTTAGCATGCGACAGAAGGAGCGTGCATAAACTGTCACCATTTAGTCCCCGCCAACGAGCCGATAGAGGCATCTCATACCATCCGGTAGCCGATCATGAGGCAGATTGGGTTCATTCGTAACATCACGTACTATGGCTCGCGCTCGATCCAACGGCAGCGGCCCCCGCTTGAAAATCGCCCGCGGAGCTTTATTGTGGAGCCTGAGCCAAGTAAAGGTACCGATGTTTCTTGATGCTGCCCATCAGTCGGGCGACGCATAGCGGTGGTGTGGCATAGCTTCCCGCCCAGCCCATCGCGCCTCGAGAGGGACTTAGTCCAATTCCATGGGGGGGGCTTTAGGCAAACTTCTTTGATGATGCGCGGTAAGCGATTGCATGCGTTGCGGAGTGCGGAGCAGCCAAGTAAAAGAGCCTTGAAGGATCGTAGGAATGTTTAGGAACCTTTATCTAAGCGCAGTACCAGTTATCGCCGTTTTCCCGCGATCGATTGTTTGAGGTAGAATCCTGTGACCCATTTCTCGTTATTGTATTCGTACCCTAATGAAGTTTTTGTGGAATTCTTGTCGTGTTGCTCTGTCTTAATGCGCAGGTTCACGATTGGCCATCTGGAACATAATGATCGGCGAGTTTAGGAAATTGTGGCTCGTTGGGAAACATTTTCTCAATTACCTTAGATTCCGGTCTAGTGGTTAGATATCCCAATGACTGGCTTCAAGGGACGTTACCCAGTATGTTGTGTGGAGGGCATGCAGGGCTTCTGATTGCTGGTTCTCCGATTGCTAGCTTCATATTATTCCCGTGCGTTCGTATTGCCCCAGCCAGCCTGCCGCACTACGACGACTCTTCTTGAGCTTCTCTGCGTTGGTAGAAGTAGTGACGGTGCTTACTCTCATGTTGCCTCCGTGTTTCCCTTTAAGCCGATGTTCTGGTTGTATGCAAAGTATAGCCTCATTCAGAGAGCGCCCTCTGGATTTTGTTCGAGGTTGACATAGCTTCCGAGCGGGGCGTTCGGTGGGTTACCTCGGTTGACTCCGGGAGCATAGTTAAGGCGGTTCTTGAGTGTTGTGTTTGAAAGGGAGCCCGGGCTGACCGTCCCGCTCCCCAGATTTAACCCGAACCATGATCCGGCTCGGCATAGAGTTCGGGAATCAACCACGCCTTGTTTAGTTATGTTGCTAGGCCGCGACGGTTTGCGATGTGTTTTATCAGGAGCCGCCGAATTTGATATTTCTGAGTTGTCGGCACTTATATGACGCTGTGCGATCAGTTGTCAGCGCATGTCACTGAGTGTGCGGATCCTTGTGATCCAGCAAAAAAGGAGCTCGCCTGACCAGAGTGTTCTGCGATCATTTTGCGGCCACAATGCTTTGTTGTCACGCAAATCAAGAGATTGTCCAATGCACGTCGGCTTCGTCAAGCGACCTTTGATTCTGTACAGTATAAAAGGTGATCCAGATGGGACTACGCTATCAGGTTCAGAAACTTGTGCGCGGTTGATTCCTCGCATCACGTGAATGAGCAGGTCCCATTGCCCCTCGCAGTTTAAAAGTTACCGGTCTCATCTTTACTGTTCTTGTCAGTTTTTCGCTGATTATGTCGCCTGTGCCCGGTCCGTACGGGCGTCATGAGCTTCAATGACATGGTTTCCAGGACTATCGCTCTCGGATTATCGCTTGCCCCGCTAACTTATTGCCGTCTGTGCTTCCCGCGTTGTAATTAAGCCAGCCCGGAAAGTGATTCCATTTCTTGACCGTAATGTTTCATTTCCGAATAGCTACGGGTTCTGGTGCCCCATTCTATTTTAGGAAAGTGCGACAATTGCGAGATAGGCATTCGCTTGCCGCCGCGATGCTTCGTTCCCTGGTAGCGTAATCGGTTCGCCTCCGGCGCGTTTTTAAATGAGAGCGCCGGCAAATTGCCTTTCTAACGATCAAGGAATTTCTGCAAGAAAACTGCGTGGCAGCGGAACTGTTGTTCCCAATCCAGCGTTGTGCTAGTTCTCGTCTTTGATTCTCTTTCAGGGTGGAAATGCAGATTTGCGTTGCGCTTGTTCCCGTATTAACAGCTTCAAGCACTGTGGCGTTCCGGGTAAATCCGAGGCGTCTTGTTGCGCTTTGTTTAGACAGACATAACGTTCGCCTGTATGTGAAATTTGGCAGCCCTCTGGTCCTTGCTTAGCCGTAGCGTGCGGGCCAGTTTTCTGTTCCGGTGCATGTTTTTAGTACGGTTTAGATCATCACCCAGGGCAGATCAACGCGGTGTCCACCCGCTATACAAGATAATCGATGTCTCCGCCTGCAGTTTACGATTGCGCTGGCGCAGCTTGCGGAGGCAATCTCCATGCTGCGGTGGAGTGCCTTGCAGGACGCCCGCTTCAGGCGTAGTTGCGTTGAGTGCGAAAGCGCCGTTTTGATGCCGCCCTGTCCTCTTGTCCCATTGTCGCGCGGCTGCTAGTTTCATTGCGGCGTTCATTTTTTTTTTCGTAGCTGGTTACCTGACGTTTGTTTATATATCTTAGCCATCGTCGTCGCGACGTATGCTGCATGTGATTTTGAGCCGGTCTAGCTGGGCGTCGGTTAAGTTATGTCTACATCCAACGGTTGCGTCGGCCCGAATCACGAAAAATTTGTGAGTAGATTACGTGTTGTCGATCGTGATTGTTTTCTCGCCATTGGCTTAGCTTGGACTTACTTTGGAGCTTCGGTTGATTGTCGGTCAGTACGACATAGGCCCACTGGTCAATGTCGAATAAAATGATTGCCGTTGGCTCAAGAGCCGCGTTGAATCGGAGGCAGTATCGTTGGTACTGATACGGGAAAGGAACCACTCGTCTAATCGGCATTTCACTTTTTGGCGCGGTTTTGATTTGTGCATAGAGTTGGCTAGTGTTGTCTTTCCTGGACCGAAAGTTTCAAGGCAGTGACCCATGGCGACTAGCCATGTGACCCGGTCGTGACATCTCGCGCCTATTATTGTTCTTACCGCTGGGGAGCCTCGAGAGCCGCCTAACGCTTGTGCAACGATCGCTGAGCAGAGTGCCGATCGCCGTTGCTTGCTCTAATCGGGCCAGTTTTTCTTTGGTTTCCGTGTTCTCTTCCAATTTTCTGCAACTTCGCTGGGATAGGCAAATTAAGGTCGGTGTTGGTTTAATGGTTTATCACGAGATCGATTTGAGACCCCTGCGACATGCGTTTCCACAATAAGGGTCTTGTCCACTTCCCTGTCGAATTCGTTTACTTCTCATGGTCTCGGGCTGTGGCATATCACAGTATAGCATCAGGGTTGTTAGAGTGTCCTAAGGCTTGCGTAGGTGCGATAGTAAGGCGGAACAAAGAGGGTGAGTTGTCACTTATCGTCGCGGCTTCTCTATCTCGGTAAATTCGCCATGCGGTTTCGTTCAACCAAGGCCTCAGTGTCGAGTTGGCGCAGCGATTGCTCATCGGGTACGTTGAAGATGCGCTTGCGGATAGGGGGCGCCCCGCTGTCATAATTTTATCTCCTGCCTAAGGTAGGCTGCACATCGAGAAACCGACGAGCACTTTCGACTTATTGAGATTACCTCCTTCTTTGAGCCGCTAATTGATATCATTCGAATGGTCATAGCGTCTGATACGCCGTAAGAAACTTTTGCACCTATTTGTGATCGACGACATTTTACCGTGTGCCGAAGGTGTCCGAGCGCGATGACCAACCTTGCCGTTCAGTCGACTCAGGCTGCATGTCCATTGATAGCTTGAATTACAAAAGGACGCGCCTGCTCGTTGCTTGCCGATACGGTATCAGTACCAATGCCGACTGCGTGATGCTAGGCTGCGATAAAAGTAAGTGGCGGCAAAGAAAGTCTCAAGTACCCAGGAATCACCGAGAGAGAAGCGCGGGGTCTCGATAGCTGTTTCGTTTTAAGGCTATATCATTCAGTCCATTGTCTTTTGATGTGCTACGCTTTTGGATTAGGGTCGTTGGCGAATCAGTGCGAATTCTTGGGATGATGGCTTCGGCTGTTGCCTTGTTCGAGGGATCCGCTGATCTGCAAATGGTTTGCTATCTGTTCCGGCGTCCAGTCTGTATCCATATAATTCTCGACCCAATCATTCTGAGAACCTCATACTCCGCCCATGGTAGCATCTAGTTTGTTTAAGCGGAGATTTTGGTTGGACTGTTGTTGCGTCACAGGTTTCTAATCATAGCCGACGGTTGCTATACATCCCCGGAAGGGAGAGCCCGTAGGGGTGCGCACGGTTTTCGTATTGTGTGAGTTAAGGCTCGCTAATGTCGACTGTCGGATATGAAGAGCCATATCTCGTCGCGTTCTGATTAGAAGGTCAGATTGCATTGAACTGGTATCGCGGATTACGGAATATGCGCGTTTTGGTTTGTAATGTCCGAAATAATGTCATCATCGTTCGCGGGAGTTGATTGTGCTAGGGGTCTGTATTTTCCCGTCGCGGAGGGGTCATCTTTTGTGGCGCCGCCTAGGCGTGCCCCGTGAGTCCGGATCGTATCCCGAGGGTTGGCTTCAAGACTGTTAATCATTTAGTTAAGAAACTGAATACGACCGGTGAAATGTGACGGCGATGGTGTGTTTCACATTAATGAGGCCGAAGTGACTAGCACCGCGCCTGCACAGCGAATGCCTATAGTATTGAACTAGGGTCGAGCAGATCAGGCGTAGCGCGATTAAAGGGGCCTGGTATCTGCGATGGGCGCTAGCGTGATTACAAAGCAGTGCACGAATCGAATCTTAAGCGCCGGTCTTGCGTTGAGCATTGCTGCGCATATTATGCCTTGCGGTAAACGCACTGTAGCACTCGCTCGTCTCGTATCACCAAGGCCTTAGTAGTTGGTAATAGGGTGCTGGATTGAGACCGCGGCTTAACCTATGCATAAGAAGAGCAGTTAAGTCGGTCACGGCCCCACTTGATGATCCAGGTCGTACATTGTTTCAGTTTGTGTGACATCTATAAATCGACCATATGAGTCATGCGAACCTCAAGGCGCAGTAGCCGTACTGTGTCTTTGTGAATGCTAAGACCAGTGTGGAGCGATTAAACGAGCCGCAAAACTCGAGGGCAGATTGTATTATTGATTCTTTTTAATCATACATGCATCTACTGCGTTTGCTAGTGTTTGCGTAGAGGCGGGCACATTCCAGCCTCTCAGATTTCTATCTCGCTTGTCAAACTTTGTGCCGCTTGGCGAGCGAACAACAAGCGGTCGAATCTACAAGTTGACCAACTTGCTAATCAACGTCAAGTGTGCGATTTCCGGTATCTCATTGCCGGGGCATTACTCGCGCTGGTGCGAACGAAGGCGTCTCCAAGGCTTACTGGCACATAGAGGTGAGGCCATCTTGTGCTCAACCGACTGAGAAAACGAGACGCGACGAACTTATGCGTAGACGCGTAACGTTCCAATTTGGTACATTTTCGGCCTACGAAGATGATTGCAAATGGACATTTATTGTCTGGCAGCTATGAGGGTAGCAAATGATCGAGCCGTAGGCAGTCCCTCGAGTTGCACGAACCGCGGTCAACTCCAGCTTCGTCAATTGTTGAGTGTTCTATCGCTACCGTTCGCTCCAAGAGCAGTCTTCGGCCAAGCTCCGGTTCCACAGCGACGCGTGCGACAGGGGCGCTTGCCTCATGGGGCTGGAGAGATATACCTAGTTCGGCGCTATGGAACACGCTGCGTTCGGGAGGCCGCACGTTCAGTTGACGATTGCGCAAGACTTTCCAACATGATGTTGCGCATTTGATCGCCTTGGAACATTAAGGACGGATCTCCATTCGATCACCCTCTGTGTTTCCCCGGGTCTGGGATGCTCCTTGCCGTAAGTGGGCTAGGCAGAGGTAGCGCTTACTTATTGCCAGACTGCGGCAAGACCAGTATGCTCACCTTCTTGTGTGCAAGGCCATTGTAAGACTTTAACCGAAGCACATCGCGCACGTTTGTAGCGGCGAAATATATTTGAGTGTTGGCACGCTTTGCTTGGCACGATTCTTCTTCCCGTGAGTTTCGTCTTTCTGAGAGCTTGATTGCGTGAAGTGATGCATGGGTGCACATCTCCACTGTCACCCCAATGAGAGTAGGCCAGGGCATGGTGCATAATGCGAAACCCCATGTTTGGTTTAGGTAGCCAGCTTCCATTTGATGCGCGGGATTGGCGCCTTTTTAGGCTTCCAACATTTTCCAGTTGGTCGCGGATGATGGCGCAAGTTCAGTCACCAGAGGCGATAAAACGGGTTTTGAAAAACAAAGGGGAAAAAACAGGCACGATCGACGCGCACAGACGCCCGAGGAGCGAAACAACGAGGTCATTGCGCCATCTGCGATACGTTGCAAGGCTAGCGTGCAAAAACCAAATACATACGCTGTATGAGAGGGGAAGCGTTCACTAAACAGTAAGAAGGTTATTACGAGGGCATCCCACCTACGCAAAAGGCTGACGAAGCTTTTGGCGCCGTCGAATTTGTGCTATTGAGTCACTGACTTAACGCCCCTTGTTTTGACCTAGGCATAAATCAAGTACCTGCTTGGAGACGCCGGATCTGTTTGCAACTGATCGGCATTTTACCTGTAATGTTGGCCATATAGCTAAGATCCCCCAGCAGAGACTTGTTCTTCAGGCGACTCAATGTTTTACACTCATGCCATTGTAACAGGAATCACGGCAAGCTCATCGACGATATACACTCGGCGCCTGCTGCAAATCGCGCTCGAAATGTCTGATGAGTGCTGCGATGACCTAGTAATGGTAGCGAATATTGAAAATGTTGGAACCAACTATATTGCGATCGCTATAATCATTCTATTGCGGAATGCGGCTACTGGCAGAGTGCCAGTCCGGCATAGCTAGTCCATTGGCACAGGATAGTAAGCCCCAATATGGCTCATCGAGTCGAAAGTGCGTCGCAATCTCCTACGCCTGTCACTGAAAACATTCACCGACACCAAGCCGCAGACCCACAGCGATTAGCATAAAACGCAAAACAAGATTTGTTTTTAAGGCCGAGGCGACAGAAGTATATGTTCTTTCTCGTTGTCGCTGTTTTTCTTCAGCTGCGATAGTTGAACAAGAACCAATTTGAACGCCCAGAAATTAATCGGCTCATCCAAAGCTAATTGCTATTATTGGCGACCACCACAGACGAAGATGTTCGCGTAATTTAGAGGTTAATTTGTCTTTCAAGCAGAGTTTGAACTGATAGCGGCTTGTATTCTCGCAATGGTAATTGCCGAGAATAAGGGCCGATAATTGGCCCCGATGTTGGAACACCAAATGACATTGCCAACCGACGAGTAGAGCTGTTTCGTCATGCGGACTTAGGCGCAGCCAATTCAGACTGCTTGCAAGGACTTAATGGTAAGCCGATGACTAAGGTTTATGCCAGAGATAGCTAGTTTGCGACAACTGCTGAGGGCCGGTACCGTCGGACTATACTTTCACCCACCCACTAAAATTAGAGGACGGCTACAAATTAAAAACCAGTCATCCCCATATACTGTCCTGTCTTGCTTAAAAGCATTAGTCAGAATGGGTGGTGTGAATGAAGCCATGCACACAACGAGTTAGCGGGATCCTTATCATGGCGTATTTGAATTACGCAGGGATTTACTTGAACTAGCTTGAAAACATTGGCGCATTACCCGCCTGTTATGGAGTGACCGTGCTCAAAGTTTAAGCAGCTGAGTATCTCGAACATATGCAGTACAGCAAGATTAAACTCCATAAGAGCTGTCCGCTCGCGATCCCATTGATACTACGCTGAGGCGAGGAGCAGAGTTTAGCCTCTACACGACGAGATTAAATTGATAATGAGCGCCTAGAAGACACAGGCTGTTGAGAGCGCATAGTGCTTGACAGCCTTGGAGCGCTCGTTCAAGGAAAGGAATAGCATCATTGATGTTTGTGCTGAGAGCGACTGCTCAACGAGTTCATCTCTTCTAAGTTAACTCTCATTTTTCTGAACCATACTGATTTGCTGCTCATTAGACATTACGCTAAGGCAAGAATTAAGTTTTGCCGACATGACGCAAGAGTTAACCCAGACGCCACGATTTATGTTAAGGGTTCGCTAGTGGCGGCCACAATCAATAATTAGCTTACGATAACATGCTGCTAGTGGTAGTTTTAAACATTCCGGCCTTGCTAAAGATACAGCCTCAAAACAGACCACTGAAGCACGCTCAAACCTGTTCGGGCCAATGTTCTGATAAAGGAAGGAAGGAGGCGACAACGCACGGATCAAATACTAAACATTGCGAGCTTCCAGGAAGTCAGCCTGTCGCATGGTTTCAATACCTGCATCCCGCGACGGCAAAGGCGAGCTAAATGCATTACAGTAAGTGACATGCTGTCCTGAGCAACCAGGAAATATATAGAAGTGAGCGGAGAAACATTGCCGCCGGTTATGGCGGCTCTATTGCTCTGTTGATTAAGATTTGCGATCTCTAGGTGATCTCCCTCAATGCGACGACGGCCATCACTTAGAAACAATTAGAGGTCGCAGCACAGACGTTAGTAAGTCATTCCGTGCAAGGCATCAGCAAAGTAATCCACTGTTAGCTATCAGTCATAGATCATGCCGCGGCGGAGTCGCAGCAACGCGTAGTAGAGGCGAGGTAAGGTTAGGCCTCCTAGATACAATCGAAAGCAGGTGCGCCAGTGCATGGTAACTCAGAAGATATTAGATATCAATGAGAACCAGTTGCAGCGTGAGTCGTGACACGTTTGTATGACAAAGCAAACTTCACCAAATACATGCTGTGGCAGGTCTGTTGCGCCGCCAATCGACACCGTCGCGTCTCAACAGCAGTCCTGTAAAGAACATCGGTTTTAGGGTATCACGACAGCAGACGATTCGTGGCCGCTCAAGTCGCAAAACACGGCGGTAACAGCCAGGTGTATCCATCAATAAAGCTCCCACTAGCACGGCTAAGTGAATGATGATCCAGCTTCTTTTTAATACATTGAGCACAGCTCTCTGTTTGTTCTTGGGTTTCGGGCAGCAGCGAGCGCTTTTGCTTCGATGGCACAGAATCGACCGTCAAAAAGTACAAAGAGCGAGGCAGTACATGATTAGCATAACACTTACGTATAAGCAGTTCCTGCGTATAAGCGCATGGCAAAGCCCCAGCGCCCATAATATGGAGCATTCATGCCACAGTGGATGGGCCGATTCGTACGCCGCCGCAAACTTAGCCGAAACCAGAGGTTCAATCATCGCGATCGTAAATGCGCCTAATTGTGACACGTGTGTTCGTCACGCGTAACCGGAAAACGACCCATAAGCCGGAGCCCACTACCGTCCACCATGCCGCTACCACAATGAAGCGCAACGGCCAAGCGCGCTGCCAGTTGACTTGAACTCCCTGCCCGATTGGCAGAACACCAAAGAGAATGAACATGAAAAATAGTCCGAGTATTGCTGTATGCAACTTGCCTTCGGACTGTCTTGAAAGAAGCTTCAGGATTAATCCAGCACTGTTTCTAGCTCAGCCTGGAAGAGGACTTATCTCTAGATGTACGCCTAGATAAATACTGGCCAATGCATGGTGAATTCCACAAGCGGGGGGGAAAAAAGGAGGCGGGGCCCCCCCCGGTAAACCAGCCCGCTTTCCTCCTTCTTGTAACTCGATTGCCAGCAATAACGGCAAGATGCAGGACGATGTAATCGCCTGATTATAAACTCGCTCACTGGTCAAGTAGCGCATCTCAAACAGAATCAAAACACCGGTACGGCGAGATGTGTACCGCAAACTATAAGACCTATTTGAATTGCGTACCGGATGGTCAGGCGGCATGCTTTCGTTCGCATAATAGGGCCAGTGCGCAGCAGCCAACAAGTGATGCGCAAACAAAAGCCTCTGACTGAGTGCTGCAAATAGATGTGCATATAATAAAAACGCGATTAGAACGCCGCCCTACCTAGCATGGAAGTCATTGTCTGTGCTACTCAGAATAGAACCCACCCACACCACCACTATGTGGATTTGGATCCGATCTCTCAGTTAATACGCAAAGCCCAGGTGAAATGGGGAAGCTTTCAGCTCCTCGCCCAGCCGCACTATAATTGATGTGTTTTGCGCAAATCTCGTGATGTCTGAGGTCCAAGAGTGTTTCCCAAATCATTTTTGTATGCGATCTAGACCGCCATTCAGGATATCGGAGCCAATACTTAATTGTGCGTTGGGCAATACAGCGTGTCAGTTAGATGGGGTGGTGCTGCGAATAGTTCGATACCAATCCAGATGTTGTGATCTAGAGTTCATTCTTCTGGGAGAACCGTATCAGAGTGTTAATGTCGCGCCATTTGCGCGAATGTTGCGTAAATGACTATGGAGCTCTGGGGGACGTTAGATGCAACAAACTTTATACCGTCTTGTTACTTGCACTAGCTTAATCTCATAGCCCATGTACACAAGGTTCGTTCCCTGTATAGCAGGCCAACGGGATTCCCGTTTAAACGACCGTTTTCGGCCAACCGAGGCGAGCACTAATTACGCGACGCGTTCGCTTGAAGTAAGCCGAATATCATCAGACAAATATCTCATCTTCAAAACAGTGAGTCTTAGGAGTAAGAAAGTTGTTCCCCATTTGAACCAATCTACGCCTGACGCTACGCGCCTGTTTGATGATTCGGATTGGACCGTCGCACTTCCATGCAAGAGCGAAAATGCCTGGGGATGGCACACTGTGCTACGTCTGTCCGCAGAAGCTTACGTTTCAGCATCACAGCGGAGCTGATCGCAGAGGTATTATTGTGCTCGGCTGCAGCTGAGATTGAATGTTGCAATACCACGCCGATTGTGTTAGTAGGTCTCCTACAGTCTGTGTTGTTAAGATGTAGTGGGATTGTTAGAGAGTTCGTCGACACAAGCGGCTATACGGAATTAGACAGTTCATGTATAGGGGGCGGACGCAATTTTTGCTAATTGCCATTATTCTTTTTGCGGCGAATGGTCTGTTGAAAACACCGATTCTAGGAGCTTTTATGCGCTCAAAGAAGTACGAATCCGGCCTCAGAAGGGCTTGATGAAAAAATTATATTATGAAATGCACAATTAAATGCGTCCTCAGCGCGCAGTTAATCAGAAAAAACCAGTAGTCAGCGAGGATTGCGCACCCCAAATTCCCGCGAATTCCCAGCAAGCCCGCAAGTGATACGCTGACGGGTCTTGCGAATTACAACATGTCCACCAATACAATTAGATAAGTGTCTCAGGTGGCTTGCTTTGCAGCATGTGCGCATAGCGTCAGGAAAAGAGTCGACGCTGTTTAGGTGTCAAATTCGTCTCTGCATATACTTGCGCCGTGCGCACTAGAGGCATAATGAATGCGGTAGGTAAGCCTCAACAAAACTCGTTTTAAACCAAAAGCGCCAACCCGGCAACGAATGCCATTCAACATATTATTCGAGACAACCGCTACCACGAAAAAAACCCCATGCCGACCACTGGCTGTATGAACGGGATGATTTTTATGCGACCCCAAAAAAAACCTTCCTTTGTCATTTATGAAAATGAGAGTAGCATCGAGCTTACGTTGTACGGCCTGCAAGCAAAAATATTTTACCGATTATGCTGTAAAATAGTAAGTTGACATTTAAGCGCTCCGAAGACTCGAGAGTAGTTACGAACGGTGGGGCATGCATCCAGCTTCAAAGTCCGGCGCTAAAAAAGACTCGAGCCAAACCAGCGAAACCAGCGGAACAGAACCAGGCGTCGAGAAATTTTAAGTTTTTGGCACCCATTGCCACGGACAATACCTTTACCGGAGGGTGGAGGGGGCGAAATCCAGCCATAGAGGATAGGAGGACAATTTACCGATAGGCAGGTTTTCAAAACTTTTTTTTTTCTTGTTTTGGTTATCGAATATCGGCGATCCTCTTTTCTG
>Ga0163217_1027141_pt1 | contig 14621 bp, 12 predicted proteins | sample SynspAceP_FD_185933 | JGI IMG/M metagenome (GOLD analysis project Ga0163217, IMG submission 185933) | Saline lake microbial communities from Ace Lake in Antarctica - Synechococcus sp. Ace-P (PacBio error correction) | ecosystem: Environmental > Aquatic > Non-marine Saline and Alkaline > Saline ... | reverse complement strand
ATTGTCCAAAAGCTTTGGCTGTGTGGATGGCGGGCATGTCGCTTCACCGAGTGGAACTGATTTTATTATCTGACGGTTTATTTGTGGATATTGGGCTGCTTCTTGGGATGGTATTTCGTGTAGTGCTCAACCGTTGCGTGATATGCCCATATGGTACAAGCCGCGAACATCATTCTGTTATGTTTGGTATCTTTCATTGTTTTGTGGTGGAAATGTCGCAAATAACCCCGCCGTTTGCTTTCAATCTATTGGTGATTCAGGCCCTGACAGGGAAAAACATTCTCTATGTCGCAAAGCCGCGTTGCCGTTCTCTTGTCATGTGCAGCGCGATTCTTTTATCAGGATTTTTCCTGAAATGTGACCTATAGTACCGACCACCATGTCGCAAAATTTAACCGCCCTCATTATTAAAACAGGGCCCAAGAGAATCAAACATTGAAATTTAAATTGCGATATGGCGAAGGCATGTTTGGCGCTGGACAATGGGTCTTAGACGATCAAATTAGCCCTTTGTGGATCAGCCAACATTGGCCTGCGGCTTTCACGCGTCCGACCATTAACCATGGCGAAAAAAACCGTGCCAGCCAAACAAACACAATGTAACCAATTGGCCAAACATCGGCTTATCAGATTTGGTCGGCTTTGGTCGCGTAATATGGACATTGCACCAGCCGAGTTAAAAGCAATATTCAATACCAAATTGGGCGCGCTAAAAGGCCCTTTGTGAAAGCCAAACACCAAGTGGATACGTTGAAAAACCGCAGTGCTTTGTAACAAACACCATTGATGGCGGATTTCACGGGATTAGAAACGGTATTGCAGGCGGTAAGCGGTAGGAGCCACATTAAATTTGATGGAATGGCCGTTCCAGAAGCACCATGAAATTAAAAAAAATGGCTAAGAAATACGGCCTCACATTTGGTTTGAAGCCTTCTCTGATCGTTTGTACACAACGAAGGCCGTCTATGCCACGCAAAGAACCCAACGCGTCATGGCAGCTTTGACCTGTTGAAAGCAAGTCGAGCAGTATTGCGAAACAGGCACGGCTCACCACGCATCGGGCAAAACAGCTTGCCATTCATCGGACACCATCTGCGTACCGCGACGGCGCTCACGCTTGGATGCTGTCACGCCGCATTCGTACGCTGGTCGATCGACTTAAACTTAATCCTCCAAGTAAGACAAGCGCGAAAAAAACCATGAGCATGCAGATTTTCGAAAACATTGGACATGGCAGTAATCAGGCTTGCTACTGACCTTTAGTCACGTCATTAGCGAAGCGACCTCAAACTAATTGCCCAAGTGACGCAGGAACCTAAAAACCTTGCTGCATGTGGATTGGTACCGTCTTACACCACCTTATTGGTTGTTTTTGATGATGATCATTACGATCGTTTATGCCATTTTTGAAAGCCATTCGCCAGACCATAGAGGCCCATTGATCAAACAACGTTTCCCTAATCGACATCGTGAAGTAGTGATTCCAGTGTATTACGGCCAGAGTTGGCCCAGATATGGAAGACGTAGGCAAAGCATTGTCAGCTCAGCATGGAAGAGATGTATAAACGCCACAGTGAAACAAGTTATCGCGGCCCCTACGCGATACGGCTCACGCCGGGCTTCGCCATTTTAGGCAATACGCCCGATGAAACGTGCATACAAGAAAAACCACACGCACGATTAAAAGTACCCATGTAGTGTGGCCATGCGAAAACCAAAAACGGCGGGTTACCCCAGTGTACACCGGTGGTGGCAAATTTATTGGCCGCACCCCATAATTTTGATGATTGGGGCAGTAAAACCTCGCCCTGGATTGCGATGGGGCGATTCTGTACGATTCGAGTCCCAATTTCTCGAGATTGAGTTCTTAGTTACAAGGAGGTCAGGCTCGATGGCTTTGAAAGTAATCAAACCCGGTTTTTGCCTTAGTTCAAGATTTAGGCCCTCACGGTCATCAGTCTATTGGCTTAACCACTGGCGGTCGATGGATGAAGGCGTTTCGCTGGGGCATGCACTACTCGATAACGACCCAATAGCGCGCAGAATGAATCACCTTCGTATGTTCACCTTAGAAGCACAAGCCAATTACCAGCATGCCGTTAGGTGCAGATCTTGCAGCAACACTGAACGATAAAAGTATCCGCCTTGGCAAACATTACGCCATCAAAAAGGTCGACATGTCTGCGTGTCATTCAAACCTGTTTGGGGATTTACCGAGCGTACCTCGCCGGTAAAAGGCGGGTTTTCCTTTGTGAACCCACATTAGGCAGTCGTAGCGACCGTCATGCGTGAAAAAATGGTGCTTAACAAGTAAAGGTGACAAGCTGAAAAAAGGCGATAGTCACTTAGCTAATCATTACAGCCATGATTCCAACCCAAACAACGCGCCTCCCTGCGTTGGCTATGCCAAAATTTATGGCAATAAAGAGAATTCCGGCTTGATTTTGGGCTTACCAAAGCAATCCTCCTCGTCTTTAGAGCGCGCTAATTCTTCTTCCACACTACACAGTGTCATTCAAATTCGGATCGAATGGGTTATCGCTGGAAGCAAAGCCGTTCACACGGAGCTTAAAGCATTATTTCGGAAGGCATTGCTATGGATGCGATTCAGATCCCGAAAGACGGCAGCCATTGTGTTACTACGCGACCAGACAAACCATTGGCGGTTACCCAAAAAGGCGTTGTGACGCGAGTCGGCGGGCGGCATTCTTGCGCAAACAAAGCCAGGGAATTATTCAAAGTTCACGCCGATTTACGGTGGAATCAAGCCGAGCAAAACGTCACCGCAAATGGCGCGTCTTGCTCAATGGCGCTAGCGAATAATGAACCGCTGGAAATGTTAACGTGTGTCACTAACCGTAACCACTTTCTTACAAAATCCAGACCTCCCCCCCTCTTTATTATCCTAAAAACTGATTTAATAACACTCAACACGCAGAATGCGGTTTTAAGTGTCTCTAATAAAAAAAAATAACAATGAGAATGATTGTAGATGGTGAAAGCTCCCTTTAAAAACCGCAGGAAAACTAACCCCTCAGCGCTCATTTGGCTGTGATTATCGCCGTAACGACCCTCGACTTTCTTTGTCTATGATATCACTCCGACAGCAAAGCCGCTTGGTAAAACCAAGAAAGACAAACGTACTTTCAGCAAGTTGATGTCTGAATACTCGTTAATATTTACCTACAGCTATCAGTATTTAGAATGAACAGAGTTTGCAGCCGTACTTTCTTTCTTGTTACGCCCATGACGGCATTGCATGCCGTAAAAAAGCGGCAATTTGGAAAACGGCTCATTCATTGAAGAAAGTAAAAACTAACCACGCCGACGAATAACTGGTCGCTTCAAGCGGCCGATCTCCAAAGTATTAACTCAAAAAGAACCATCGGCCAATTTAGTTATCCGTCAATACGAGTTCCCAAGACATCACTTGGCAGCTAAAAAAAGAACCCTTATCCTTTTATTTGTTTGGGCATTTGGACTATTCTTACTGGCGTTATTGTACGGTCTTTACTGCATTAAAAAGATAACGTCTCGCTTGTCACACATTTTCATCGCAAAAGTAGATAGCCTGAAAGCAATGATTTCAATGATCAACAACGCCCATTCGACTTAAGTTTGAGAAAAAATCAAGATAAACGAAGTCGACGATGTCATTGCTCAGGGTCATACGAATTTTGCGAATGAAGCCGGTGGAGTTCTCATTTAATAAAGCCAGTTTGGAAGCCTCAGTAAACAGCAAGAAAAAACAATAAGCGAATATTGAATACCAAGTGCCGAGATATGAAAGTTTACCGACCTTCATCAAAGAAACGCAGCATCACAACAGGGCAGTGCTGATAGCCTTCCATGCGAATTTGTTGGAAAGATAAAGAAGCGCTTACCTTGGTGTAATCGTCTTTACTTACAAGAGGGCTGCCGACAATGGACACAAACTGATCGGTCACCAAGGACGATGAAGTTTTCGGGGCAAAAACTGCAGCGCAGTTATACCATGGGCAGATGGACCGATTTTCCGTAATGGGAATCTGGTAGAAGGGACAACACGACTTCAAAGAAAACATTTTACTGCACAAAAATAACCTGTGAATGGGGGATAAAAGCAAAACTGCCTTTATGGTCTTCAGAACCGTTCTCAGAAGCAAAAAAAATCCTCGGGGATGATGTTTCTATCAACACATTGCAAACAGCCAGCCACGTTGGACTTAAGAAGAATGACGAGCGTCATGATTCGACGTCTGACTCTTATATCACCCTGGTTTTTCTCTTGTTTAATAGGTCAAGCGACCGCGACAGCTGCGCTTTTGGCTTTACCGGTTCCGTTTAACAGGGTACAGGAACCGTTCCTCCGGCAACGAAGCAGTAAGAGCATACGGTTAGGTTTTTGAAACGCATTAATAACCGTAGAGATTGCATTATCGAGTGTTATCTTATTTCCCTTAGCAGCGATCAATATGAAGCCGTCAAGGTAAACGGTACCTCAAGTCGAAGGTAATTTGAAAATGTTTGGCGTGGAAAGCCTTGAGCGGAGTATTGGAACGCCCACTAAATCTGGCTACACTGGATACATTAGCAAAACACCGGCATTCCCACTTGATTTACACGCTTCCTGGGCGCGAAATCACTTCGTGCAGAACGCGCCGCACGTTCATTTTCAGATGTAAGAGCAAGCGTATACCGATGAAGTGTATTTTTTAAAGCCATATGTTGACCAAAGATATACCAAACATTCCGTCCCGGATGAAATTGCATTTTCGCCCAAAAGGACAAGTTATGTGATGCCAGGATAAGCAGCGCCATGCAGCTCTTCGTCTCTAAGGCGGAGTACCTCTAACAAGACCCATTCCTGCTCACATCATACGAGCGACGCTCACCCGCTCGCAACTAATATACAGCTATAACGCATATCTCCCTCTCGCTGGTATGCCGCGCGCGTCGCTCTCTCACGACTACCAGAATGATGACGAGCGCCTTCTCGACATACTCAACAATACAAAGAGTGGCGCGACCATCAGCCTCACTCATTACGCTAAGTGGCGTGATGCTACTTGCGATCTTGAAGAGACACTATCGAGACAGTTGAGAGTCCTCAACCTAACAGAGTCCTGTACTCCACTTACGCGCACAAAAAATACGTCCTGCAATATCACCATCTCGAAAAACGGTACCGCGTAACACGAGTCGGATTCTCCGTCGGTGTGAAAACCAATTCTCGAAGGACATGGCCGCAAATTCAGGCGCTTGCCACCACCACAATAACAATTTGGAAAAGCATATGATTCAATCCTGGGGGGTTTTGAACAAAGCTTTTGCGCTCTTTTAAAAGGCCCTCTATGCCCACGAGCCACGCCATTGAAACCATTTGAAACAGCTACCGGAAGGACAACCAAAATACAACCAAAAGCGAATCGATACTGCAGTTTTTTTAATTCAGAACAAACAGCGATTATGAGTACAACTATTGGCAGAACGGATTCAGCCAAAAGATGATGGGCGGCAGAACACAGCATGACGCCCTCTCATTTCCAATTCGAGAACCTAAACGGACTAATCATGGAGAAAGCCTTAAAAAAAACGCCTTTATACTTATCGGCGCCGCACATCATATGGTGACTCACTGCTGTTGCCTTATTCTCGGTCTATTATTTGGCGCAGTGATCTAACGGCCACGTTGCAAGAGCGGTCTCAACAACGACAAAGTCTAAGAGCAAAGCAGTCACTATTACTCGAGGCCACCGCAGAATTAAGGAAAACTGAAGTACCGCTCAAAAAAATCAGTCTTCGCCAAGCGTGTATTTGGTACGTTCAAACGAAAGTCGGAAGGACCGCAGATGTGCAGCGCTACCAAGCGGCGTTCTCGCCCTTCACACGCCTCGACGGGCAACACAGAAATTTCCAATATCACGTCTTCAACTGGAAAAATCATGGTCAACGAAATCCAAGAGCGTTGACCCAAGCAGAATTAACCGCTGGTAATGATAACAGAATCCCGAGTTAACCTCACCGACAAAAAACGACAACCACTAATACACAAGGCAAAACTACTTGGCTCAATCCAAGTTGAAGCAGCTTATTCTTTCCATTGACAGGCAAAGCGAGGCTAAAAGAGAAAATGCGTTAGACTACCATACAACAAACACGTCAACTAAAAAATGAGAAAGAGACAACACGTGGCCAATGCAGTATTTAAACCACTGCGTGTTCTTAGACTAGGTTAGAATCCCGCTGTATACCATCCATAGGAAAGCACGTGACCCGCTTGAGCTCGCAGGTACGTGATTGTTCACTTCAGATCCTCTCACTTACCATCATCGATCTCAAAGACAATCAAATTGAAGTTCCCTTTGGAATCGTTTGGATTATGTCATCTGCATGAAACCTGCCCAAGTACTTACCCTTTCTGAAGCCGCCCAAGATGCTGTGCAAGACGAACGCTCCGCCCTTGGGAAACTTTATTTGGTACAAAACTATGTATTTGACCAAAATGATCAAGTCATTCGCATTGGAGAGGTGCTGCAAGCGTTAGAGAGCTGCGAGTAATCGGCCAAGGAGAACATACTAATAACCAGCTGATCATATTTTTTCTGCCCATTGCGAGGTTCTTGGACCAAATTGGCGAATTTGTACAAATCCAACTCCAAGGAGTTAGATACAAGGAAATCGTGATCAGCTCACCGATGTGAGGATTACGCGGAATCATCTGAATCAGGCGCCCATCGCATCGTCATTTCTGCTGTTATGGCGGGGCCAGTTCTCGTTAAATGACGCGCCAATTATCCAGGGGTCAGTAGAAAGTGAAGAACGCTTCGTTCTAGATTCGGAATATCACACCCGGATCCAGCTTGTTAGTCAACAAAAAAATGGATGAGATGTTGCAATCACGGCCCGGCTATTGACTACGCTTCAGACCCAACGGTGGGGAATGACTCAGGTACAGAGTTGAATCGTCTGTCGCCTGTCACTTTCAAGCGGGGGCGCGAAACTCCAGTTACTTAGTTAGAAGGACCATTGGAGAAAAGCGGCGCTCAAAGGCACACGCTTCATGAGTGTGTCTCTTCCGCGGACGGATGGCCGAACTGATCTATGCCGACATGACCTTTATTCTGATTGTTTTATAATAAACCCGGCCGCCTTATTACTTGGCGGAAGACGTGGACCGAACGCGATATTGTCACAACAAATCTCTCACTCACTTACAAAAGTTCCAATTGGAAAGGAGATAGAAAAAACAAACTCGGAGAATACAAGCGGCCAAAGTAGAATCGTCCGAGAACTGCAAACTTGTGGCAAAAAGTGAATTCTCACCAACTGAACCATGAAATTCGCACCACCAATAAAACTCGATCATTGGCATGTCGTCTCTCTGCCACTTCCAAACGGATTCTGGACAGTAGCAACGTAATACATTGAAAAAGTCAGTTAATCGTCGGAATCCTTGCTAACATTATCAATGACATTTTGGACTTTTCAAAAAATCGCAAGCGCGCCAAATAGGACATCAAATGCTGGCCCTTCACATTACAACGATCGTCGATGAAGCGCGACACATTTTAGAGCTAAAGTCGAAGAAAAGAAGAACTAAGAGCTCGATCTATTGATAATTGCACCCTGATATCCCGAAAAACTCATTGGGGATTCGACCAAGGTTGCGTCAAATTATTACTCACCGTGCAACAACGCGGTTTAGATTCACCAAAAGGTGAAATTGTCTGCGCATTTTGCCTTTCAAACAAAGCTCTGATGAACACATCATTCATTTCTCGTACAAGGACACAGGCATCGGTATCAGTAAAAGAACAACAAAGACAAGCTCTTTCATCTTTTTCTCGAGAGCACGTCACCACCCGACGATTTGGGCCACAGGTTGGGGCTCGCCCCATTTCTAGCGCCTTGATTGAGTTAATGGGCGGCTATTGGGTCGAAAGTGAAGAAGGCAAAGGCAGGCCCATTTAATTTTACGGTGTGTTTTCAGCATTTGCGAAAACACACCAGTTGATTATTCATTTGATGACAAGAAACCGCCTTTAAACAATGTGCCTCATTGTGGATGACAATGACACGGCGAACGAGAAGTATTGCAGGCTCAATGTCGAAAGCGCTTGGGGTTTTGACTAGTCATACGTTGCAGCATGGACAAGAAGCTGTCCGTTATATGAGGTCCTCTTAAAAGGCAGTTCTCAACACTTATCCACTCTGGCTAATTGACTGGAAAATGGCCGGATCTCGACGTCCATAGAACCTGGCAAAAGCCATTATTGGAAAAAATTAACCCGACGACGGTCCCACGCTGACCTGATCATGTCACGGGCGTTGGGCAAGAAGAAGCTCGTACTGCGGGCGCCAACCTTCCCATTGCAGCGCTACTTGACCAAAATCCGTACGACCTCCAGTTTGTTTGATTCGAAATCATCAAGGCTCTGTCGGTCCTAATCCCACATATCAATCAGCCAAAAAACTCCAAGCGGACACTACGTTGTTATGTCGAGACTTGAGGGCGCAAACTATTGATTGAGTGAGAAGACAATGAAATAACCAAGAACCTCGCCGTTCGAAATTTTTGTCAAAATATGGCATTCAAAGTCACGCACAGACCAAACCATGACCAAAGAAGCCATAGACCATGAGCTTAAAACCTGGACGGTCACTGCATAGTTAAATGGATTTGCCCAAATGCGATTATGGATGGTGTATAGCCGCAACGCGTCACATTCGAACTCTGTCTGAATAGATGACACGCCCATCATTGCCATGACCGCGAATGTTGATGCTAAAACATTAAACGAGTGAAGACGCGGGTAGGGACGGAATCACATCGCCAAGCCAATTCTCATTTGGAAAAACCCATGTGCCACCCTACTCAAATGGATTAATGGTGACGCTCCGCGTATTCTTATGGCCGCAAAAAACAATCGCTGTCGAACGCGCACACGAAGCGGCAATGTATTTCCCCAACAGTCCAATCATTGACACCGAACAGGGGGCTCGCAAGAACCCACAAAAACCAGCACCCTCTACATTCGATCTGTTGAAACGATTTTTAGCCACTCAAACGAACTTCATTCAGGAGGTCGTACTTATCTAGGACTACCAAGATCCGTTGGGCGGCCACGCCAACACGTCTCATACCTTAAGCGTCGCAGGCACATTGGGCATGACAGGTGGCACTGGAAACTCTATCATCAGGCAAAATTGAAAATGCGCTGATGGACGCAGAAAAATGATATTTCACATATTACTGTTTAGTAGGAATAGTGATTTGAACCCCTCACTCTAAAAGCATTACAACATTGCAGGGACCCCACTATTAGAGAGCGATAAGACTACGGAAAGTCGGATATGCTATACTGTGCCAGGCTCGATGACGACAATTGCGTTTACAAGAAAAACATAACACATTAAAAGAACTTATCTGACGGACCATGTGCGGAAGCACTCACAGAGTTGCTGAAGACTTGCATTCCTTCATATGAAAGACCGCCAAACGCATAAACCACATGACGAAGCTAATTCCCGCACTGAAGTGTATGACTTTGAGTTTGAATCGAACATTTCACTCTACCTTAAACCGTTATGGAAGGGCCTTGACTTAATGATTCATGACAGACACAAAAGTGGAACACGGTACCATTGAACCATCGCTAGACCAAAACCCACGGCTTTTGATGTGGATGACCACCGAGCAATAACAGCGATTATTGGTTGCTCATTGTTCTGATGAATACTCCAGTTAAAAGTGCACTTAAGGCTTTAAAGGGCGCACAAAGCCCCTTTTTGTTTTGGCGATTGCTCGACGAATCCTACGTCAGAAAACATTATTCTGTTGATGTCATGTATGGCCCGACGATTGTGGATGGCCTACGAGGTGCTGGCATACGCTCTAAAAGAAACCCAATGACAGGCAAAAATCCCCTGTCATTTCGTGAAACCGCCAAAACACTACATCGATAAGACGAGACAAACAGCAGGACTTTGCATAATGGGATGCGGTGGGATTACATAATTAAACCCATCAGCCACCGATTGGCGTGCTCGAGTCCGACGCACATCAGCGCTATACGACCAAAACAGACATACATGAAGAACAGTCCCCGAACGCACCCAAAGCAGCTCGAAGCCAGCCAAAATAAAGAATCATCCAATCATTTAGGCTGCAAGCCGTTGCAATCCGAGACAATGAAACGGCGCAGTTATTCGCATTGAGTCACTTACACTCGTTTTATTCAAAAGGCCTACGGCGGTTAATGACGATTGGGTGAGGAAAATATTTCCTCGCCGGCGCCCATGCATGGACGTTGGTAAAATAGCATTCCTGATTCCATGTTATTAAAACGGGGCAAGCTCACACCGGATGAATGGGAAAATCATGAAACGTGCATACCATTTTGGCGGAGAAGGATTTTATTTCTGATGACGCGGATCACTATGCTAAAAATAGCGAAAACCATTGCCCTTAACCCATCATGAAAAGTGGGGATGCAGCGGTTACCCCAATGGTTTAAAAGGCGAAGAGATTCCCAGCGAAGGCCGCATTGTGACGATTCGGATGTGCTGGATGCACTGATGGTCTTAGCGCCCGTTACAAAGAAGCATGGTCACTAGAAGAGTCACTGGCGTATATCAAAGAATAACTCTGGATCTCTTTATGACCCAAGCCTCACACCTAAGGAAGTATCACACCAAAAAATCTTGACGTTCGGAAACATATCCAGACGAATAGTGGAAAATTCGATTGATACACCAAGCATAGCTATAGACATCGAAACATTAGAAACAACATTTCATCAATCGATCATTTTCCTTAGTATGTTTTGTTGGTAACGGCAAAACAAAACACCTTATTAGAGATACACCATGATCAACACTCAAATCAAAACCATTACAATGCAACGCTTTTTAAACGGAGCGATTCGTAGAAAAGAAATTGCTGAAAAAGACCGTATTAGGAAAAAATGGTCTATCTTCTTCTTCTTACAGCGACTTTCACGTTTGTTGCCCTACAGGAACTGGTGACGTTTGCGGATCGATTACGCAGACCTTCAAGCACGTGGCGTTGAAGTCCTTCTCTGTTTCTACTGACACTCATTTCACCTCAATAAAGCGTGGCATGACAGCTGCTGAAGACGCATCGGCAAAATCAACTGAGCGGTGCATGGTAGGCGACCCCAATCAGGGCAAGATCACAACAACTTTGGTGTGATTGCGTGAAGGGGGGGGGGCCCCCCCAAAAGGGGGGCCTTGCAGATTCCCGTGCGACTTTCTTGGTTCGATCCAGAAGGCATTATCCAAGCAATGGAAAATCACAGCGGAAGGTTATGGTCGTGACGCAGAAGATCTAAATGCGCAAAGTGAAAGCCGCACAATATGTCGCGCTCACCCAGGTGAAGTTTGCCCAGCGAAATGAAAGAAGGCGAAAGGCCACTCGTTTGCCCCTTCTCTAGAACCTAGCGGCAAAAAAATCTAAGCTAACGGTTGGTTAGGCGAACGCTTTGGTTGATCCCTGAAAAGGTCTTGGCTCCTTTCTTCTAGAAGGAGCCAATCCACCGCCCCGCACAGCACAAACCTTTAAAACACAGTAACATTACTCAATCAGAAAAACGGGTTGTAACATCATGTTAGAAGCACTATTCAAAAACAACAGTGGGCACATACCTTAACAAAATATCGTTAATCCGATTGAAATTACGTGTCTACGAATGTTCTGCACCAAAAGCAGGAAGAATTAACTTAGTTAGCCGTGAAAGTAACCAAAGATGGAAAAGCGACAAAATCACCTTGTCTGTAACGAAATTCAGCGGGTCGTGCTCCACAAAAGGCGATTGGTCACTAGGGCAAGTGCCTCGTGTTCGTTTGCTTGGCATTCGATGGCCTACGAAATTGACCTCTTTGTATTGGCATTATTGCAAGGGGTGTCACCCACCAAGCGCTCCAGGCAAACGCTTGAGCAAGCAAAGGCGGACACAGAATTAACTTGAGGTGTACATGTTCCCTCTCTTGCCCACAACTGTCCAGACGTTGTGCAAGCCGTCAACTTAATGGCGGTGCTTAAACTAAAATCAGCCCGCCACCAATGGATTCGATGGCGCCCCTTGTCCAAGAATTGAAGTCTGAAAAACGCGAAATCAATGGCGGTAGACCATCCGGTTATGTCAAACGGCGGAATTGTATTTTTATGTCGGCCAAGGGTCGTCATGACCCTAGACGGAAACCTCAAACAAAGTAGGCACAGGCGCAGCCAACCAAACAGGGCAACAGCCTGTCTGGAAAAAAGCCCCTACGATGTACCTGTCGTCGCAGGTTTGCGGTTGGCCCAAGCTTGTGCAGCGGCGGCTATATAGCGGCTCGTTAAAGGCATACGTAACGGTGTTCGTTGGCAGAACGATCTTTGGTTGGTTCAAGTGGCTACACCATGCGAATGAAACTTCATTTCTATGAAACCAGCCGACACGGTCCAAAATTGTCGGCGGGTCTTGAACCAATACGTTATTAGATACGACGTTGCATCCTGATGAAACGGCAAAAAGCAAGGTTCGTCTTAGAGAGAAAAAAGAATTCGTTGATAAATCGAACGTAGAAACTCAATGCAATACTAAAAAGTAAAAAACCGTCATCTTAGCCCACTGAGGGCACGTGGTGAGAGAAATTGAAACGTACCAGACGTGACAAGATTACGAGGCTAAAAGTTGTCGCCTTACGTGCCACCCACTGTGTTCGCGCCATTGTTAAAGGCAAGAAAAACCGCGGTGAGGTCAAGCGAGGTAGGTAATACCCAACAGGATCGAAAGAGCCGCGATAGGACCCTTGCCGGTAGTCTTAGAACACGTGACCGTTCTTGAGTTTTGGTGAGAGCGCACCTATTACGTGCGGATGCTTTCGATTATTGGTTGAGTGCCAGACAAGCGCAACTCTTGCCAATAGCATCACCATCATCAAAAACCGCAGCTTATGGACAACGAGCAGTCATCGGTCGAATGGATCAAACGCGGTTGTCGGGCCTAAAAAATTACCACAGTGAGCCAGACTTAAACTCCGGATGTGGTCAACCACCGCTAGTTGACGTCCGCTACGAGGATCCTGTTTGGTCTATATACTCGAGAGCCTTTTGACCAAACAGCGCATGTCTCCTTTAATAATAGAAACTATGACTGTCTCTGGATCTGGAGCGAACGGAGAGAGCTGAAAAATACGTACGCTGCTATGAACGCTACAACAGGAGCAAATAAAAGCACTGTACATATGCCCAGTTATTTTTACGCCAGTGTTGTGCGGTTGGTTTGCCGCCGGTGATGTTGACAACCAGCCAATTCAAAACAAAATCATTTCATTCTCCGATGGGGCGGTTGTGCAACCGCACCACGTTGGACGCGTATGGTATTATTACTTGATCCCGTAACTAAACAGAACTTGCTGCAAAAAATCGGTGTTAGCGCAGAAAATCCCACAATTATTCTACCGACGCACGCTATTCTTTGTGAAACCCGCCCTCTGCTTACCTAGAGGGTGTGTTACGTTCATTCCACATCTACGTTACAAAACTATCCTCGCTCAGAACGCGTTTTATCAGTTTCATTCGACATGACAGAAAACGAGGTAAATAACTTCTGAACAGAGAAGAGCAGGTACAATACCTTAATACATCATACACTCTGTTGTTACTTTTGAACATATTTAAATTCTTCTTAACGCTAATGCAGAGGCTTTTTTAACGAAACTGAGATTTCAGGCATCATGTCACCCGCGCCGGTCGAACTTACGAGAGTTCAGAAAATTTATCGTGGTCTCCGAACATGGACATAAGACTGTTATATGAGATTATAGACTTATCTCAGTCGGTTACCGGAATTTATCACTAAAAGCGACACATTTTACATTATATATAAAGAGGTTACAATTGCTCCCCACATTTGTGCAACCTTCTTGCAAGTGTAGATTATATGTCCCGACATCAGATAGTACACGCTACTAAATATCAATATGGTTCGTATCTTTTCTAGTCATTCGACAACGACTTTCATGGGGTTCCACTCGTTGTGCGCACTCTGGGCAGATCAACATTCGTTTTGATCTTCATAAAAAACTATTCTGAATTACCATTGTGGGGCAAGTTAGGAAGGACCAATAGGTAAATCACTACCTTGGACGTATATATGGGAAAAAATTGGCCGCATTATACCCTAATTTTTTCACTGTGGGTTTTTTACCGTTTGTGATAAAAGAAAAATAACGTTCTTTGCCCACGTTTTCCACACCGTTTGTTTTACGCGTCTATTTTCTGGAATCGCCACTTTGGATGATCATGAGTTGTGAGACGCTGATTAAAAATTTCTAAACGATCTCCCGCAGATCGGCATTTAGCCATTTTGTGAGTGTAAGTCTTCTCTTAACCACGGGGCACAAAAATGGCCCCCACTCCAATGCCTGTTATTCCTCTTTGGGGGCCTTCGCGCATCAAAGTGCTGGAAATTAAACCGATGTTTCGGAATTCATTGCGGTTGCATAAAAAATCTTTTCCCGCCCCAAAAAAAAAAAAAAAAAAAAAAAAAAAAAAAAAAAAAAAAAAAGGGGTCCCCCGTTTCCGTTAATTTTGAGGAAAAACCCAAAAAGGACCCCACATCTCTCTTCTG
>Ga0163217_1017375_pt1 | contig 14621 bp, 11 predicted proteins | sample SynspAceP_FD_185933 | JGI IMG/M metagenome (GOLD analysis project Ga0163217, IMG submission 185933) | Saline lake microbial communities from Ace Lake in Antarctica - Synechococcus sp. Ace-P (PacBio error correction) | ecosystem: Environmental > Aquatic > Non-marine Saline and Alkaline > Saline ... | reverse complement strand
CGGGAATTAGTTTCAATGATCGTAGAGGAGGCATTCATATGCTGTACGTTGGAACCCTTATTCCCCAGAAATGTCCGCGTCATCGATGTCATTGAATTGACATTTACGTTTGACGAAAGACACATTTCAGGGCACCGATTCGACTAGGAGGCCATAGCTCCCATAGGAAACTAGGCTTTGCCGGCATTTCCGATGGTCTTTGATAGTTTCTTATGTCCGCTAAGGCGGTATTGTCGGTGTTTGTACCCTGGACATTCGTTTCTTGCACCATGCTGATGCTGATAAAATCCACTGTAGAGGTTAGGGTGCGCCTCTGCTCGCCCTCGCGGGTCGGTCCTGATTGCAATGATAACAAGGTACCGTCCACGATGGACATTTGGAGCCGTTCTTGGATGGAAGATATACGAGATGTAGTAGTTTTACTTGGATTTCTTCCTAGATTGGCTTTCGAGTGGGTGAATTTCCCCCCGCTTAGCCTAGCGCCCTCCTGCTGATCGATGGGTAAGCGCGGCTGATCTCCAGTGATCTGCCCAAAGTCCCAACTGATCTGGGCGCGCGTGTTTGATTCTACGCGTTCCCATTTTGATGATCTACCAGAAAATAGTCAGTTTGCGAAGCGCCGTATTTTGGATTTAGCTCCGAATCGGATGTTAACTGCTTCATGTTGAATTGGGTGACCTGATTAAGGCTGGGGGGCAGGGCAAATTGCGATTTCGATTTTCTCTGGTTTCATTTTAAGGGAACAGTGATATCCCTTCGATTTTTTTTAAAAGCATTCCTGGACTTTGAGCTGACCAAAGCAAAACGGGTGTGCAGATCGGTTTTCCACTTCCGATCGGTCGATGATTAAAGGAATTGCCAGTTCCAAGTCCGTGTCAGTTTGAATGATAGACAGTGATTGACGTGAACCTCCGATGTAATAAAGTGCGGCGCCATCGCGGCCCTCACGTTACAATCGGTGCTGATTGGCGAATTCTCATGCGCTGCTGCGATGGGCCGCCATGTCATCGGTTTTACCATCGCTTTTGCGCCGGAATCAGCGTAGGTGACCAGATGCCAGCAGCCAATTACTTTGTGGATGTTTTTTCCTAAAGGAATGGGATATTGAAAGAGCACTTCAGGGGGCCGTCGTCAGATACTAGTGAGAAAAAATAAGGAGGAGGAAAAGAGTAGGTAGGGATTTCATCAAGCGAATTTAGAAAATGATTGGAAAAAAAATGGTGGTTATTTTCTTGGAATAGCCTGAAAGGGTCGAATCCACTCAAGGTGGATTATTTTATGCCTTTATACATTTGTTCCAAATTCCCCCCCTGGTGGGCCAGCAATTCAGGGCTGGTTGATATATTTGCTTTCTTTCTCAACGTCCTAGCGACCAGTTGTTATGGTATGTTACCCTTTCTAGGGCTACAATAGGTGATTTCCATATTTTTCTAACAAACGCGCTAGCGACCGTTGCTTTTTATTTGCCCTTCAGGGCACAATGGATTACTTTCTATTCCGCTCAAAAAATATTGATCAATTGTCTAAAAAGCTTAAGTTTTGGTCTATTATTTTGCGATGAATGGGCTGGCGTTTTTCTATCGAATTATTGAAATTCCCCATTAAAATGGATTTTTAATTTAATTCCTCAAAATGACCTTGATATGATTACGATAAATTTAGGCTTCGGAAAGGATTGATTGTTAATTAGCCCCTTGAAGGGGCTAAATACCAAAAGTGATTGGGCATCGCCCATCGAGAAATAAAGAGATTATGCATCCTAGCCCTGAAGGGGCTGGATATCCTAGCGCATGGGCATCGGCCCATCGCTGAAAGGGATTAATTCCTCACATAGCCCTGAGGGCGATATCAACGGGATAGCATCATCCCCAAACATTATCGCTACGTCATAATCCACCTTATATTTTATCAAAAAGGCTCGAGTATCATATCTTGGAACCTTTTTTTCTCATGATGGGAACGTTGATTTTTAATGTATAGCTTTAATGGCGGTACCACTTTCACTCGGATTGAGCTGAATAAGCACCGTTAACCATCTGCCATAGAAATCCACTAAGTTCTTCCGCGCGCTTTTATCCATTTGGAAGAATCATGTTTGATTTCCTCTCCAATAAGCTTGGCTAATCGCCATATTCTTATTTGAGAAGGACAACCAGGGATACTGTACATTGTCGAATGTCCTCCAACTTGAATCGGCGCACCAATCGTTAGCTTTGCAGACCCCTCCTAGGTATTTGAAGAGTTCTTCCTCAGTAGTTCTGTTTATAAATGGTTATGTCTATTTTTAATTGTGCTAAAATTAGATGGATGTAATTTTTTACGAGCGCATTGTCCCATAGTTGATAGCGCCCTTTCAGGCTTTTAAAATGGATTAAAATTGCTTTCTCAACGGCTAGCGACCGTTGCTTTGGTATTTAGCCCCTGCAGGGACTTTTATATGTTTCGATGTCTTTTGTTTGAACAAACGGGCCTAGTGACCGTTGCCTTAGATATTTTGCCCTATTCAGGGCAATCAAATGCAGTATTTGATTTCTTTTTCATTGGCCTTTGGATCGTTGCTTTTGGTAATTTTGCTTCTTCAGGGCTTTTATCATGTTCGACTGTCTATTTGTTTGAACAACGGCTAGCGACCGTTACTTTTTGTATTAGCCCCTCAGGGCGTACCAATAGTTGATTTCATGATTTCTAACAAGGCCTAGTGACGATTGCTTTGGTATGAGCCCTTTCAGGGCTTTAAAATTGATTATTGCTTTCTCACAACGTTCCTATGCGACACGTTTGCTAGATATTTTTGCCCTCTCAGGGGCAATTTAAATTGAATATTGTTTTCTTTTTTCAATTTGGCCTAGCGACCTTTTTGGCTTTTGGCAATTTAGCCTCGCACATGGGTTGGCATTTTCAGGGCAATTCAAACGATTTTTTTGTTGACAACGGACGGACTATCATTGCTTTACGATAGATTTATTTATGTCAAATGAATTTAGGGAATCCTTGGAAAAATACCACACTTACATATGTGTGAAACATTATTTAACAAAGGGTAACCGTTTTGACCGTTCTTAGTTGATATTCCCTCAAAATTCAAAAATGTCAGGTTTATATAGGAAACTTATCGTTATTATGTACTAGGCCAATGCTGCATATTATTTTATTTAAAAAAACTCAACCCTTCTCCACCCCAAAGGAATGGGAAATTACGGCATATTCGGACTACCTCAGGGATTGTCAAAAATCTCCATCAAAGAAGCCCATAAGTCCAAGTGATTCCATTCTTCTTTCACAATGCCAATCCACCCAAAAAGCAGAAAGGGGTGTCTCAGCGGCCATTCCCCCCCAATTTAACAGTACATCTTTGGAAAAGTCAAGTCGCGATTTGTCCTTTACATTACGAACTTTTAAAATATGAAATCCCCAAGCCAAATGCTCTATCCGTTTTCCAGATTTGAATTCAAATTAAATTCTCCGTCCGGCGCCAGAAAAGCACTTGACAGATCGTGGGTCAATTTTGCATCGAGGGTAAAAAGTGAAATAAACCATTAAGGCTTTGTTTCGGCATATTCAACAACGCGAATTAACCATCAGCACCATTTTGATCGGGGAGAGTTGGGTCTTTGTACATCTCGCGGCAAATAGGCCTAGCACTTCAGTCATTTCCCAAACAAAGTTCTGCGAAAACGGCCGCTTGCATCGCCCAGCGACGCTGTGGTATATTGCCATTGTCCCGCTCGGCGACTTGCCGTAGGATTGTGTGAAGGATCCAAATTCAAATAGTCCGAAACCAGGCTTTGATTTGAATAAGATCAGCTGAGTCAGCTTTCAGGCCGAGGCTATGGCTTGGACGGCTTTCGCCACTCCATCAAATGAATGATATCGATGATTTTCCCATTCCTCTTCCAGTCACCACACCCTTTGATGGGCTATGGCCTACCAGGAGATTTGGGTTTCATCCGTGGTATCAGGTTCCGATAAACCATTGCCGGAAAGATGCGGAATTAAAGCGGTTGGCATTATTCCTCCTTTACTCCACTTTGACGAGGGTTTAGGCCGAAGTCCTATGCCCGGGGAAAATTTGAGAAAACGACTATTCATCGCCCGATGCGCGAGTGGTGGAAAAGTTATCCGGATTGCGTCAATCCGTCACGATTTCGGGATTGTTAAGGGCCATCCTGGATCATCGAGGGATTTGGCCACCCCAATAAGTCGCCTTACGGATAGAAATCATTTTTCCTCCCGGGCTACTCTTGCTGTGAGAAAGAAGCGTCTCTTACCGTTATCTGGATTCAAGTTTTTATAAACTCAGCCAATCGGAGTCCCGCTGTTTCCTTTTCAAAAAGTGCATTATCTGTCTGCCCAAAACTGGGGGAAAAAGCTGCCAATGGAGAGAATTAGGGAAAAGGAATTGCTTTGAAGAAAGTATTATTTGACTTGGGTTTTTTAATGCTTTTGCTTCTTTTACCCCGTCTTCTGTGCCTAAACAGCGTATGTCCCGGTATCAAATCTTCAGTGGAGCGGGGTTTGTCAATGGGAAGTGAATCGCCCCTTTGGAGGTTTTATTAGGGTGACCAATTCCTTTTTGAAAGCAATAATTGCTTCGCTGTTGTGGGTTAAAATCGATATGTTTTTTTTGCGGCAGCATAGTTAAACCAATACCTCGGAAGGTTCTTGAATGCAGGCATATGGAAAGCTGAGTCCACTTCCTTGTGGACTTCAGAGTGCCACTTCCAAGATCACCTGACGGATGGATTCGAAGGTTTTTCCGATTAGGCTTCAGTCTGCCAGGCTGAAGTATTCTTCGATGGAGGAGGCTTCATTGGAGTTCAATTTTTTTATTAAAATTGATTGATCAGTGTCAGCCCCAAACTTGAAACTCATTCATCGCTTCTATGTCATGCTTTGGCGGCAGCTTCCAGGGTGATTTTATTCCGATTAGTAGCTCGGGGTTCATTTTCCGCATTCGGCGATCCCCATCTCCATTCATTTTCGAAGATGCGCCAGGCTTGCATTTCCATGGCTTCCGTAGATTTCAAGTTTCTTAGACACCACTTGATTCATGGGCAAAAAGCTGATAATTTTTCTCTTGTCAAGCAATTTAGTCCAACCTGAATGTTGTATTCCCCTTCTTTCGTTAAACTTGCGACGAACTGATAGGCCACTTGGCTATTACCGAGCGCATCAATTCGAGACATGAGCCCCGTCCCCCTTTAGTTAAGCTCTGAAATTGCTGCGACTGGATCTGTTTTGCTTGCGTCTTTCACAACAAGCCACTTGCTCCCGATTTTTTTAGGCCAATCCAATTTTTCTGAGCGAATCCACCGCAATGACATGGCTCCAAGGGCCTGTAGCGATCATTATGGCTGGACAATCCCCACTCCTTCCCGCAACCATACACCGCCCACCCATTTGAACCGCCGCTGATTTTCCATTGATACACGACTGCACGAAAGGAAGTCCAAACCGGACACCCAAACTCGCCGCCAACCTCAAAACTCATCGCATTTTTGGCAGATTGGACCAAATTGATATTCAAGCACGATCGATGGCTAACAGTATTCTGCAAGGAGCCCCAATTAGTAAATCCCGGTTTGAAACTGATCATTCGGCAAACCCTGATTGATTTCCGGATGCACATTCTGGGCATTTTGCCGCAGCCAGGACAAAAAGGAACGGTCACTCGGTCACCAGACTTTTCCAATTTCTAACTTCAAATCCGACCGCTTGAATTTATTCGGCAAATTCATTGCCCTGGAATGTGTGGAAGCTGTATATCGGTATCATTGACCATCCAACCATGACCAATCAGATCGGCAAATATTCCAGTAGCTTTCACTTCAATGACTACCCCGGATTTTAGAAGGAGTGGGATCAGGAACATGAGTAATGACAAGGTAAGGATTTGGAAGGATTCGTAAAGTTTGCTTTCATTTATTTATTTGTCGTAGTCGTTGGCTAAAAGACTGTTTAAAACACGTGTCTGGCCAAGTCTGAGTTTTTAGTGCAATTCTTTGGCCCGAGGTTCAGGATTTTCTTGGTTTTTCAAATTGGTCGGTCTCCGCTGGATCAGCGCCTCAAATCACATAGCTTCCGTTTGAGTTATCACCATCTTTGTCTTCAGTTAGCACGAGTTTGTATTGCTGGTCAATAATTGCTCGCGCACCTTCGGAAAATCCGACGAAAATGATATCTGTTTGACAAATTGTTAAATTTCCGAGTGGCTTTTTCCATTCATCAACTTCACCACGGAGAGGTTCCTTTCTTGAGCTTTGGATTCCAAAATAGGGTTGTTAAATCTTTGGAATCAGCCTCTTGGACTTCCATTCCAAAATTTAGCATTGGCTTTTTCTCTTGCTTACTTTTTTTTTCCGAAAAATAACGTTAAATAAGATTCAATTCCATCTAGTGGGCGATCAGGAAGCGAAACTCATAATCGCTTGCTAGGTGGGGAAAATATCGGGCGCTTATTCAGCCTGCCTCGGTGGCTAACGATTTGGGGAAATTATTTCCGGCCATTCAAAAAACGCTAGGTCACGAAATTTCCTCTCGTAAATGCTGCCTTTATCCTCACGAACACGGGACTGTATGCATTTGCTTCATGCAGGCGTACGCATTATCTCCAAAGTACCAAAGTACGCGTATTTGTGCAGAGCTTATGTTTTCAGACAGGGGTTAATTTCGAAGATCGCCTATACTATCGATCCATCGGCAGTGATTTCTGCAGAATCGGCTCTTGTAAGAATCCGCGCTGAAGCCGAGAGACTGGAAGTCCCGGTTTCATTGGAAGTCAAGCGAACTTGGCTTTGTTCCAAAAGTGGACGGCCAAGGTCGTCGTCAAAGGCAAATCTTCTGGAAGCCCGCTATAAGGTTCGTGTGGGTGAAAACCGTTACCAAGAGAACTACAAAAAATGGGTTTTCCTGTGTTTCAGCCTTTTTGATAAACTTCTCGCTTCGGCGACTAAAATGGGCAGGCTTTCGCTCTTCAAAAATTTGCAGGTCTGCCTTCATTTTCTGGTAGTGATGATTTAATTCAAAGAAATTATCCATGAGAAAGCCATTCCTCAAATCCCTCTCGCCGGATGGTGGAGGTTCTGCTTCACGGGCCGAGATGCCTTTTCCAAAAACTGTGCCGTCGCATAGCTTTTGCCTGCATTATTCCCGCAGATACTTGTTCTTCGGGTCGGATCGAAAGCCCGGAGTAAAAAGTGCCATAGCGGTTTGGGTGTCTGCCTGTCAAAATACTAAACCTCTCGTGGGCGAAACAAACCGCGGCACGCGGAATAAAGCGATTCATCGGATTCCGTTTTTCGCTAAGTCATTCCAAAACTGGAGTTTTAATAAGGATGTCCGTTGTAGCCTAGTTCTCATCCCCAGCCATGATTCATCACCTTAGTAAAGAGAATAACATTTGGGAACTCTTTTTGATCTGCTGAGCAAAAAGTGAAAAAGTTACTTCCAAAGAGGAATCAATCCCCCCCCCCAATAAAAAAGAGTTTCAAGCAATCGATTTTATTGAAATTCCCATGGTCTTCAAATGGCCAGTGCAGCTAGTGATAAAAAAAATCATTTAATCTAAATTATTGTTAGGGATTTGCGAATCAGAAATTCGCCTGGGACTAGGCGGAATTTATAATTCTGCTTTTGTAGATTAGAACGTCATTTATGAATTCCATCTTTACTTAGTGACCATGGTCAAATCGAAGGAGATTTTTTACAAAAACTAAGCGCTAGTTTCCTGGCTTCTGAGTATTTATTCCGGCAATTTCATCGCTGCTTTACATAAGTCAGTGATTATCATTCCGCTATCCGAAGTTGATTTTTGGGGAAGAAATCAGAAAAGGGATTCCGCACTAAAACTCGTGAAGAATTTACAATGGAATTAATGGGACATTCGGTCGAGCACCATTTCAAGTAAGCAAGCGATGAATGACAGTCTGGAAGAGATCAACAGGTCCGGTGAATATGGAACACGTTTGAATCAGGGAGCGAGTCCGTACTTGCGAGTTTTTTAAGGAGTTTGAACTGATGAGCTCAGCTGACACATAGATACACCGAGGGGATAAATATCCCTTGGTTTGGGCGTTTGCCTTTGCAAAAGGCGCATGAAGTAATCCTCACCACCCAATGAGCATCGTTGGGGAATGGCTTACCTTGGCTCAATCGAGCTAAATTACGGAATTGTTTTGCGAACTTTTGAGCCTCAGGATACGCAGGAAAAGAATCTTGAGGGTAAATTAAAAACTTCAATCAATACTAAGAACCAAAGTTATCGCAGTTGCCCCACGTCACATGCACCACAGGTCTAGTTTTCCGATCAAGAAAATTTCTGACTTAGCAAAAGTCAAAAGGGATTTTACTTGCTATAGATGGGGCACATGGAAGCTGGAACATTGATTGAAATATTTCGGAACTCGGTTGTGATTTATTATGCGGGTTGCTTTTCTAAGTGGTTACTTGGGCCAAGCAGGGACTGGGTTTTGTAATGTGAAAAGAACTTCTGGACGAGGCTTCAAGCATTCAAGATAGGAGGCTATTCGGATGACGGCTGGGATATAACTACTAATCCACCGTTGAATTCGTGGATTTAAATCCTACTGCCACCGTTATTGATTATGGGACACAAAGCCGACGATTTATGTTAGGCGTCGCAGCTGCGGCTAAATTTCATTTAGAAATCTAGGGAAAAGCAAAGTAGAATCCAGAATTCGGGAATTGAATGGATGCTATTTATATATCGCATTGAGGCTATGGGCTGGTTAAAATCCAAATCTTGACGCCTGCGGAAAAAGATCCCGAATATGCCATGATGCTCTTTTAAATCTCCTAACATGAGCTATCAAGAAATTGGCAAAGGATATATCAAATAGAAGTTTTCGGAATCACACAAGTGCCCGATAAGCGGAGTGAATTGCGATGTTCGGAGGTATCCACAACATATCTATAACTTCAAAGGCTGAAATAGAATGCTTTATTAGCTCCGTCAGTGAGGAAAACGGTATATTAGGGTAAAGTTTGATTTGAAATTATTAAAATGACAAACGATTTATAACATTAGCTTTGAGGCGCAGGCTCAAGTAATGAATGGATTTAAAGACTTGTTGGCGTTCGAATATTAATGAACTCACCAATATGACTACTTCTGATGGGAAGAAGTGGGGGAGTTGGCGCATCATCGATGTCCCCGACTTTAACGGAGAGCCCAATTTCCTTACAAAGGTCAGAGTTCAAAGGTAGAGACCTTGGAGATGAGATGGGCAGGGACGTGCTTTGGTATTGATCTGCCTACTAATCAGACAGGAGCTTGGATCTTACGGAGGCGATGAAAAAAACTTTTGAAAAGAAGAATATCGGCGACGCTGAACCGGCACAAGATACGAGAAAACTGAAAGTACAAATTAGGTTTGCCGGTGTGGAGTACTATTTCCACGTGGGGTTTTCCCCCCCATATACAACTTACCAGGATAAAATTCATTTCTTAAAAAACCCCAAAAACAATTGAAGATACTGCAAAAGGAAAAAAAAAACAACAGCCATCGTAAAATGGAGCAACAGTAGGGAATATGGGAAAAGCTCTACTGGCACATGTACGTTTGTCAGCGAAGGCGCTTCCAAATATCATTGAGTGGCTACAGTGCATGAGCTTAACGTGGGGCTAAGGAATCTAGAGAGACGAACCTTATTCAACAGGAAAGCCAAGCGGCATCGTTATTTATATGAACTAATGGACAAGCTACTCTTCTCAGAAACTAGCATGAAATGCAAACGCTCAAGTTACGTCGAACAGCGATTCATAAATTATTAGGAGAACACTGAAGATATTCCGCTGTGAGTGACCCCATGCCTGGAAAGTTAGGCTTGGGATTCACGGATGACGGATATTTCCTCTTGACAGATGGAATGAAAAAACCATCAAGTAACCATTTGAGCTCATAGTCTGGTTTTACCGTTAATGTCGAGGTTGCGGCATACCTTCTGGACGATGCAGAAAAATGGGCAGAGGGAGTTATTGCTACGCGAATCAGTTCGTTGCAAGCACTTTAAAAGATTACCCCAACCATGCTGCGCACATTGTAAGCGAGTAAGCAGCGCTTCGGTCTTGACGCTCCATGCTGAAGAAAATCGTGCCTATAAGTTAATGAGGCACCCCAAACAATACGCCAGCCAATACAATTACAATTTGCTCGCCCGGTCCAGTCAGAAAGATACCCTAGTTGGATTTGGGATTACCTGAACCAAACGCAGTTTGATGAATCCTGACAACGCTGCGATGCAGCAAAACAAGCTAATAATACGCTTGATTGAAGCGTTTGGAGCGTCCCGGAAAGACCATATAATATAGCTTCCGGCACTGAAGCAAAAACCAACTTATTTCTGGTCTTTCGTATTACGAAGCATCTTGGATTTCCTGGATTCGGACATACACGCACCTTGATCGCGATGCGACGCTTTTACGTAAATAGAAAACATATATAAGAACTCAAAAAACTACGCGAAGACGACAATTCTATCAAAAAAGGCCCCCACGTTCATATATTAAAACATTAGCTACTTTGCCGTTATCTGGCTCCCCCTTGCCAAACAAACCCTCCGCGGAGTCACCAAGACAACCAAACTAAACAAGTAGAATTCTGTGTCACGCCGTGGCCCCATGCACCAGATCTGATCCGAAACGGGAATGCGAGAAGGGTACGTATCTTAGAGCAACAAATGTTCCTACGCCTCAACAAGCGAGCATTAGAGTGGAAAGTTTTATCTGACACGGACGGCATAACGGAGACGGTCCAAGGATACTTTCGAAGGTAAATCAGCCAATGAAGGACTGCAAAAAAAACTGCGAACCAAAGAACGCTGGAAGCGAGCTTGTGCCGATTCCCTCCAAATGAATAATTAAGAGTCCATTCCTATTATCGGATCTAGAGGTGATGAGGTACACACTACAAGGTGGTTAATACATGAGTGGATCACCAAGCATGACTGAAGTTCATGAGGAAAACGAATCAGCTTTTAGTATATCACGCAGTGGCCCATAGATTCTCATTATAGGGACCATCAGGCAAGCAAGTATGCTGGACCATGCAGGCAGGGTGGAGAACAAAAGAAAAAAATTCCAAAAATAAATACCTTTTAGACAGTTAGAATGACCGTCAACGCCAAACAAAAATCGGACCCTATTCCCACTTCCCACGAGTTATCGTTGGACCAATCTTCGAAACACCAGATGAACCAGGACCCACACGAAAGCTCTCCTTCTGCCATGTAATGTCCGGATACCCTGATCGGATATTATCGTGCCTGCGGACACATGACGGCATCATGACACTCGCTCTTCGAGGGATGGAAGCCGGTGTCCCAACCTGCCTACTCGGCTGTCAGAAGCCACCTCTTGTCACAACTCAATGGCACCCACACACTCTCCTTCCTCAATTCCATTTAATGCACAATTAAAGCTCTCAAACCCAAACTCCGAAATGAAAAAAAACCAGATAATTCCTCCTTATCGCCTTTTATAATGACCTTGTAGACTTCGGGCTGGGACTCTTTCCCCAAAGGCACAGAATCAAAATCGCAAGGCCCATCAAATAAGATCAACCTATTTCAATGGCTAAAACTCAACTTATGATCGCGCTGGTACACTTTTTGTGCAAATAGGCCGAGACGCTGGACATTGATCCAAAAATGTCTTCACTGCCAGTCCCAGCGAATGGAAGAATGATTCGAGGATTTCTGGAGAGGTCAGTGGCAGCCTAAGCGCTCACTTCCAATGCAGGAATTTCGGACTACCCCCGGCTCTCATCGTAGAGTCTTCAACAGGGCGAGATCGAAGAACTCTTGCTACCTAGAAGACTCTTGGAAAACCACGCCCGAGATTCTGGCAAAATTCTTATTATCACTACTGATGTGGAGAGGAAGATGGCGCTTCAGCATGGAATTGGATGCACTCCATCTGCAATTCGGTCCACCCGCGTCGATAGAAGGCGCGCCCCCCAAGACAACCCAAACTCTATAATGGAGGAGACTGGGATGTTTTTTACTCACTGTCAGATAGGGACGATGGTAGAAAGATCAATTCAGTCGCTACAAGTCCGTGGCACCGGCGGAAAGCCGAAGGCAAAGTTCGTTATATCTCTTTCAAAACCAAAGGTCAGAAACCACCTCTGCTACTATAAATTCTGCACAACGGATTAATTGGTATGGTCGGTGATCCAAACTGGAAGACTGTCGATTGATTTTCCCTGGTTTCTCAAGACGTGGGAGAGCCGTCGGTGAAGTGGTAATAAAAAAGTCGAGTGTGATAGTTGAGGGAGATGAGATCAAGAGACCTTAATACCTGAAATGGGAACCATTGGTGCATCGATGCCGTTTCACACGTAGTAAAACCAAGGAAAGCTCGCATTCAAATACTCAATTCTGAACGGTGCGCTGCAAATACCTCTTTCAGCAGAAGTGGGGATTGATGGCCCTTGAAACAAGTACGCAATAGCGACTCCCAAAAACCCAAAGGAAGAGTAGCAAAAAAGCCTGAGAATAATCTTCGGCTATTGAATTATCAAGGTAATTGAATACAGCTGCTACAAGCTCATCCCTTCAATCTGACGAACGCTCTATGCAATTATTAGGCCGTTTCATACCGAAAGCAAGCTACGGAATTTCAAGTTTCAATTCGATACTCAATGATCGAGCACTCATCCCAGTATTTCGCAAAATAATTTTTATTGAAAATGCGCGTTCTTCTTCTCTTTTCACTTCGAGGAATTCGGGTCTTCGCCGTGCTCTGCGAAAATTTCCTCGAATAGTTTTGCCTCGCTTTTTGGAGATCATTGGCATCTTGAAATTTAATTACACAAACAATAATAAAGCGCAATTTTAAAGTTACTCTAGTCCAATCCGACAAAATTGCATTCACTGCCATTTAAAAACTGAACAAAAACCGCTGAGCACCAGCCCGATACTATAGCCAACGTGATTCGTTTTGTCTATAAGCACTCGTCCTCCTGCCGGCGCCTTGATTTATTTTTAAACGGTAAAGACATATCCTCCCCAGCTGCCTTTCGCACCAATTCCAACCCCGATGTTAGCACAGACTTCAAATTTGACACTCAGCACTGTTGCCCAATTGCACCTCTATTACACGCCGCAGACGAGCATGGGCGTTTTTGGGTGGAGACGCTAAAACCTGCTCGCAAACTATTTATTTGGGCGAAGGAAAATACACACCTCCTGAAGTCAGGTTAGCCGGCAAAACAGGCCTGCTTACTCCTTATTTTACACACCAGGTGTTGAAGCTATTCGAGTTGGAGAGTCTAATACCCAAAAGAAAATAAGCAATCTTTTTTTTAGGATGAAATTGGCTCGGTAGTATCGTTATGGTTTATTTTCCTATGGAATAGTAATCAGGTTTACAAGAGGTTAACTGATATCAAGGCAGAGCTATTGATGCCGAGGTATCCAAAGACTTCGTTTCTTCTTCATGCAAGACACCGGTTGCCGGGTCCAAAACCTTTTATTCTAGGCTACGCTGATTCATCTGACAATTTTAAAATCACCCAATTGGACACGGAAGGTTGGGACTTTTGGAAGACGTAAATAATGTATAATTCGGAAAAGAACCGTTGGCTTATAAATCAGATGGAGTTGGGCTCCATTTGTTCATCTAATCGATTCCCCCAGAGCCCAATGCATCAGACTTTCACCCACACCGTGGCACTATTCTACGAGAGTTTAGCTTTCCAAGCACAATTTGCGGAATTGTACTTAGAGGGGATTTAAATATTAGCAACCTGCTGATCTGATTGCCGGACAAGCTAATTTCCGGATATAAAAAATGAATCAGGTTGTAATAGAAGGCTACTTAAAACTTCTCTCCCTGCCATTCCAAATTCCCGCAAGCGAACTCCCTTTTTCGCTTTAGGCCAAACTTGGAGGATAAATTAAATGTTATTAAGAGGATCTGTTCTTGAAGGGGAAATACCGAGAATCTAAACGTCTTGGCTTTGCTACTCCACGGGAGAATACCCGCTGGATTGTTTTTGCACAAAGACTCGGAGGTGCGCAGTGGCATTTGGACGGTATTGGGAAATGTTATTAGTCTTAGTGCAAAGTCCATCTTATGAATCTCTGAGTCAACACCACGTTGGACATTATGGCAGTCACAGCACGGTGGTATGATTGTCAAACCTCAGCCAAAGATAGGAAAAGACCTTGAAGGACCTTTCGAGGCGTAAGATCAAAGCCCACACTACTGCAGCCTGGGAGAGAGTTGACAGTTTTACGTTCACATTTTGGGGAGTCCTTTTAGAGCTTCTTAGGGGAAATCCCAATCTTATTTTCGACGGTTCTGTTTGATCCTTGTTGAGGAAAATATTCCAATGCACCCATAAAAAGCAATTAGCGGTCATTGCAGCCAGGCTAGAGAATCCCACTCTTTCACCATCTTTTGAAAAATCCTACGCTTCGGTTGTCCCCAACTTCTGCCTAAAACAAATCGGAACAGTCCGTGGACTCTGAAATTACGGGAATTTATTGTTCACCAGGATAATTTATTTCGACTGATATCGGATAAAATGAAGCTCAATTAATAGCTGGGAATAAGGGACAGCTATTGATTCCATGGGAATAGATCTCTCATCTTT
>Ga0163217_1005982_pt1 | contig 14623 bp, 10 predicted proteins | sample SynspAceP_FD_185933 | JGI IMG/M metagenome (GOLD analysis project Ga0163217, IMG submission 185933) | Saline lake microbial communities from Ace Lake in Antarctica - Synechococcus sp. Ace-P (PacBio error correction) | ecosystem: Environmental > Aquatic > Non-marine Saline and Alkaline > Saline ... | reverse complement strand
TGGTGTTCTTTTTACCAATCCTGGATTCATTTTTTCTTACAAATTTCCGGTCTTAATGGTTTCCTATCCGCAATTCTTGTAGGCTTCTTAGTATTCAGACACGTTAATAAACATGCCGCGTTGCTACTTTTAAAGTTATTTGGACAAGATTTGACTGCTATTTCTATAATTAGGGACCTAGTAGCGCTATTTCAGAAAAATTTTAATTTGTCCTTAATTGTATAAATTCTTTCAACTTTTTCTATTTTTCAGCGTTTGATGGTGTATTTTTCGAAGGTAACTCCCATGTCTGCCTAATAGTTTGCTTATTGCTGTTTCTGCTTTTACCTAATTTTCTCTCTGCCAAAAAAAAATTTTTGAACAAATCCAGCCTGTTATCACCTATTCAATCTTATGAATAAGCTTCACTGTTTTCATTAGTTCTACTAAAGTTATCTGTTTCATTTTCAATTGGATTTCAAACCTATTTTAGTAAGATGCATTATTTAGACTGTTCAACCTACTTTTGGTCCTTTATTTAGCAAACTGGCTCTTCCTTTAATTCCATCCGACCTCTAACAATATAATCTCGCGCATTAAAAAATGGACAAAGGACCGAAGCTATGCACACGGTTACAAACCATGTTGTTTATATAGATTGTTCCTCATTGATAAACTGGTATTTAATTCGCCCTTAATCCACTGTATGATGTTCTGTTTTAATCTTTTTCAGAGAATCTTAAGTCTTAGGAATCATTGATAGGAATCAGCGGGCATTTCGCTCACTCTCTATCTGTTTTGCATAAGTAGACCCGAAGACCTTACTTGGATTTCCTTTCGGTTAGATAAGGAATCCCAGTTCACTAAAGTTTAACTCCGGCTCTTGCCTTCTTTATATATTGATTTCTTATAAGCCAAGCTACGGTGGCTTGAAATTTTATTGTACCAAGTGATGCTGCGGTATTATTACGTATGGCAATCCATTACATGAAATTTGCTAACTTTTACTAATTGCTTTTGAACATCAGTAAACCAACTAAAGTCGGCTTACAGGTACAAAGTATCGCTCTGGGGTTGCGGTTGTAGCACCCAACTGTATGCTACAACGCTAACTAAACAAATAATACTATAATTTTACATATAGATTCACTTAGGTTGTCTATTTCTTTCTGTTACTTTTACCGCAGTTCAACATTTTAACTCTCCATAATAAGGATTAAGCACCTCATCACCATACTTAACCAGCAGAACAACCACCATCAATACATTGCGGGCAAAATTGCTCATAGTAGTTTACTTTTTATGTTCTGTAATAGCTAACCATTATCAGTAACATCTTTTACTTAAATTTTAACAAATGTTCTCTTTTGGCTGGCAGCATCGTCACTTTCTGAAAATATGTTCCCGCAGTGTTCTCAACCGCAATCCTTCCGCGATGCATATCAGTTTTAATTCGGACTTTTGAGCTTCATAGTATATTGCTGAAAATATTAAAATTTCTTACCTTTTGTGCAATTGGATGCTCCCAATTCATTAGCTTTTGCATAGCATCTCCGCAACTTAAAGCATTTTTAAGATACAAGTAATCGTTTTAGCACCAATTTGGTCATATTACCATCTTGCTTTGCCGCTCAATCCGACCATTTCTTTTTTTATCACCGACTATTATGCACCCATCGCCGTTAATTGTGTTTCATTCTGAATGGAATCAGCCATCAGCACTCATTTTCAGTATCGCCGGGTTGACTGTCGCCCTTCAATTGCTTTCTTTTTTTAGCATTACGTTTATCACTGAACATTGCTGATAGGGCTACAAATGCATGTTTAGAATCCTGTTGAGTTACTTTTTTTAATTTTTTCATGTTTACTTGTTGTTAATTCATTAATATTTAATATTGTTACTGGATATGTGGTTTCATTGTGCTAAATCTGCAACGAAGGCATTGTCTCCCCACCACCGGCACCAAATTCTATTATCGATAGCTACCCATAAGTGAAAGTACTCTGGAAAGGAAGTATTTTTTTTTCCGAGTTCACAAACATTCCAAGTAATTTCCTTTTCAAATCCTATGGCATTTGAAAATTCAGCGAATACCCATCCAAAACGGCCCTGATGATTCATAACTGCCGGAATATCGTTCTAGGAAAATAAGAATTTCACCGACTTAATGAGATTTCTTGGGGCGTAAAATTTATTATACGATGCGTACGATCCTAATTGAATAAATTAGGGAGTTAAATCACCTTAAGTACCAAACCAACTGGGCAGTGGGTTATTAGCTTATCCAAGCTTATCCTTCAAATTCATTTTCGATGTTAACCCTCCAAAAATATCGGAGATAATCATTGCAAGCATCGCTACGTCAGTAATATTCCAGCAGGCCTCTAAATTTTCATTTCCAGCCCGTAATATTCGGCCCATAATATTTGGAATTGATTTCCTTTGATATTTGGAAGTGAGCAAAAAATATGAATTCGGGACTATATGTTGGATGCCTGCATCTTATCACTTCCCAGGAATCGACCAGCATCATTGGTTCTTCTACAAGTTTAGAAAACTGGAAAACTCATTCGCCATGCTCTCGGAGTATTCTCTTGGATGCCTATCTATCAGCTCATCATTACGCGCCATACCACGCATCATGTGATGTAGAAGAATCGATATGACATAATGAACAAAAAACCAAGTCAACCGACTTCATCCCCATAAAGTTCCACATGAGACGCGTCTATTTTTGCATTGTGAGTACCACATTAATCGCGCGATCGACTTTGGTGCTTCAAAGGGGCATCGAGCTATAGCATTTCATATTAAGCACTCTAAAAAAATGTCCGGTTGACACAGTAGTCCTAGGATTGGTGAGATCTGAATCGCATACATTGGTTAAGTTGTTAAAAGTTATTCGAGTTACCTCGCTGTTGCTATGAATTTGTTATATTCTATCCGTTTCAGATAAGGGGCACTCCGTTCATACTCCATATATAACGGTTGACATATTGTTCCTGTGAGATTAATAGAACATCATCTCACGGCCGGTTACAGAAGAGTCATAGGTTGTTTTTTTCAGGCGATTTTAGATTATTCGTAATTGTATTCAGAAAGACATTCTTCCCTACGGCATATCCCTATTCCCCTCCATAGCGGACATGGTCATGTCCGACCCATCAAATTTTTGATATGGAATCTTCCTTCATGGGCTATACGTCGGCAGGCCATTCTGAATATGATCCATTTTGGGAATGGTGTCCATTCTCTCTTTCATTTCAGATTTGTTGCAATTGGTAAATCCGTGCCATATTCATGACCAAATCCGTCTCTTCGCCATCCTTTTAGAGTGGTCCTTCTTTTTATGCTGGTAAGAATTCTCGGAGTCACTTGGCATATTCATGGGTTCTCAGTTCCATCGTTCATCCCTTCCATCTGCAGTGCCGATATTTCCTTCATCCTCATCGGCGATTTCAGTCTTTATTGGGTCGGAAATCTGTATAATTGCAGTGAAAGCCACCCATTCGATATCCATTTTGCCATCTTTTGCATCATTCCGTTTATCCGGTTTTTGGATAATCCATAGCCTGTATAAGCGTTTTCCGAGAACTGATAAAGGCCGTGAGGCTTGATCCAGATCCATCGTGAGCAGTAATCCTAAATGTCGCATCTTTCCGCGTTCTCAGGGAACAGTCACAATTAATGTCATTAGTGTCTCTCCGCCCACGCCTTATAATACTTGATTTTTGTTTTTTTCAAACATATGGAACAAACGTCTAATCCCGAGGCTCAGCCCGAACACAAGGCCATACAGCAGGCTTATTTTCACAGCCCACCAAAAGTCATCCGAAACGCAAAGTGATGCCAGCGACCATCAATAAATACGGGAGCCTATCCTCTTTTCTGCCTTGGTTTTAAAACTCTGGAGTAATATCTAGCCATAGATTGTTTGCCCATTAATCCAAAACAACAGCGCGATGGGTAAACATCCTAGCTTATTAGTGCGGCACCTCCACTTGCCGCTGTCTCACGACAACTTAAGATTGGGGGCATCTAATAGTCACCCGCCTGAAACCTTAATTTAAGGGAGGGATGTTTACCTTTTTTCATACCATTTACCACTCGTTGCCACGTTTTTAGATTCGCAGGAACATTCATGGGTTTTTTCATTGGTCCAGCTCAGAAACAACATTAATACCATTCCAATTGTTTCAATAATCCAATGTTTTTCTCCTTTGGATGAATAAAATTACTAACGAACAAATACGCCGCTTTGTCTCTTGGAGCATGGTATGCGAATGGTACCAAACGTACCGGACTGTTTATTGGAAATTCATAGGTAAGAAGTTTCCCCTGGTTCTATAGGTGGAGTCGTCAGGTAAGGTACGCCGTCGAAAAAGAATTGGGGCAATAAAATACCATGCCAATGCACTGAAGTTCTCTACCGACATTCATTTTTTTACTTGGGATGACAGCATTACTTACCTTCTCGTGAACTCCAATATTGGACCAGAATACTTCCATTTAACGTCATCCCTTTTAACGCTTTTCCCTGCTTTGTTTATCCATTTCTGTCGAATGGTTAAGGTGCTATTCGATGAAATACATGGATCCATTAGCCTTATTGGTGTGTTTTGCGGAATGTTTTCTGTTTGAGCTTGAAGGTTATTGCCTGTTAGCAGAAGGACCATCACATTGTTTACTATATTTCTTTGTTTAATTGTTTCATTTTATTATAGTAAGTTAGCCATTCTTATTCATTTGCTCTTCTTCTCTAATAATTATTCTATTGGGCCAATTCGACCCTCGGTTATTTCCCGGTATTTGTATTTATTGGTTTATTGTGTTACTTAAATGGATTCGATAATTGCTGATACTACTTTATAACTTAGTGATCAGATGTAATGATCACGGTATGATGTATACAGTAATACACTTTGCACAGATTCAATTGTGTGGCCATTCTCAAATTTTAGTTTGTAATTCCTGAATGCTCCAGCACTCATTAAAATCAATTGGTACCCGTGGTTCATAGTTTGTCATTGGATTTCTTCAGGCATTCTTTGGCCTGTTCCTAAATTAAGCTTGTTGGGTATCATATTTATGCGGTGCCCCATTGCGTCCCGACTCTGCTGGTTTAGTCCAATGTGCGTATCTGGAAGAAGATTAAAAGCGTCGTTTTTCTGCATTCCATTTCTTTCAAACGCATTTTCGGTCTGCTTGGAAATCGATTTAATCCGATTTGTGGAAAATTAGGGGGATGGAGACAATTCCACCATGGGCATCACAAGTATTCCTTCCCCCACTTTCATCAAAAACTCATTAGTCCGGTACTTTCTCTGTATAGGCAATGTAATCCAGGCCCAAAACCTAAATGTTGGGGGACCATCTTTTTATGAGCAATTTGAGTATTGAACTATGGATTCATACATTCATTATATTTCAGAATCTCAGGTTTTAAGTTCAATCCATTCCCTAAATGAATTGGGTTCTTCCTGAGGAATTTGGTCAATCTCTGTAATTAACATCAATAGATATGGCTTCTCATCCTATTTAACAAGATATTTGAAATTTAAGTCTTTTTTCCAGCCGAATGTTATGTAATCTTGCTCCAAAACCACCCTTTGTTGATGCATTTCATTTGACCGATATTTGTAATTTCAGCACAATCAACGGCCGAGGCCTTACCACGCACGTTCACAGAGGGTCAAAGCCAAGAAAGCTCCATTAGGTCTTCATAACTGCTATGGTTTCTTGGGTCCAAAAACCTTTTGCTTACTTACCATGGCCATTACAATTTGAGTAATAAGAGTTGGTCGAACAGCAAGTGCCAATTTACGTTTGGCTATAGAACTTATTGTCAAACATTAATCCACAATTGCCATGGAAACAGCATAGTTCTGACGGGCCGTTTATGGTCCCGAACATGGCAACATTTGTGAACAGAAAACACTAGGCGCGCTGGCCACCTGTACGTTGTTTCAAGTTCAAACTTAGAAAAATAGCCTGTCACTTACGAGGTGTTGGGAGTCAGGTTAGTTTTACTTCGTTTACCTTTCTTTTGGCTATGTTGAAATTTCAAATCAAAGGTCTGCTATCTGTGGGTTATCTACGTAGCACTCTATGCAGGATTTCGCTTCTACTGAATATTCAAGCTTGCAGGATCTGTCAGCTTTACAGCATAAGTGGAAACCATTTGTAAAGAGTCAGATGAAATGTATTATATTTTCATTGCTTGCTCGTTTTATATTGAAATTCTTTTTTTCCAAGCTAGTTTACAGCACCGGCAGCAACTAAAGGACTTAGTAGACTCACCTATAACACGCAGAAGCTATCTCGTAATCATCAATGACCGCATCCCAGCCGAACTTTTGGGGATTGCCATTGGGATCATTGATATCACACCCTTTCCTTGTAGAGGTCCATTACAGTAAGAGCGCGAAGGATCAGTAGTTTACAGGTTGTCCATTAAACAGGGTCTAATACGCTTTTGCGCCGCTTCTAGAGCCGCAGAATTTCGCCCTCCTTTATATCGGTTGGATTTTCTCGCGTTCAAAAAGTTGTGCTGTATAGGTAAGTGGCCATAACTACATCCATCACTCTGGTGAGCATACGAACAGGCGCCAATTAAATCCAAACCCATCGGCCACACTTAAATTGATATGTTTGTCATGTTGAAAAAGGCTTCCATTAGATTTTTCTCCCAAAAGCTAAAGTTTAAAACCGTCTTGCCCATAGAGGCTCATATCATGATGAAATCCGCCGAGCAAAAGCAAACCGTAATTCCAGTAAATACCAGTTAGGGAGGTTGCACGGATCTATAATTGAAAAATAAAGTATCAAAAAAATGATCACTCAATGCCAACGGAACTACTAATTGAAAGTGTTTTTTCTGCCCTTAATTGGTTTTCGTACGGGTCTCTTCCTTGTTAAATTGATAATTAATTGCCCCTGGGAACTAACCTTAGTTCACCGCCGTTATCTATTTTCCCTTTGATAATAGGCTTGTGCATTTTCCACATACGTTTACTTCGCGGAAGCCATCAATGTTTTGCTCGAAACGTATACATTACCCTACCAAAAAGGTATTCTTCACTTTGGATGGACTTGTGGCCCCTGTTGTACTCTAAATATTTACCAATAGATCGCAAAGGAACTGGGACTTCCATTTATTCAAACTGGGCACATAGATGTTTTTCAAGGTCTGTTGGATTTTCCCTACATTCCCGAGGATAAATACGTACCCTTATAAGCGTATCTCGTTCCTGCCTTCAACGGGTTGGGTGTTGCAAAGGCATACCACCTACGGCTACGCTGAAAGAATCTCCTGTACGTCCATTACAGATACCATAATCGTGCAAGTTGATTCACGCGAATCGAACTCTATAAGTAAATATACACCAAACAGATAGCGGGCGTGGCAAACACGGCCGTGTTCGCTGTGGACCCCATCAGCGGCGGTTTGAAGAATATTTCTCGCAGGTTAACTCCCAATGGCCAATAAGCCTCTCGGATTTTTTTCACAGGCGACATATATAGTGTCCCTGATCCTTCACCCTTGAGTAGCCCGGATTGATGTCGCCCGCCATCCCGTGTTGAACACACAAACGCCGCATAGGGGCGAGTCGTTGGCGCGGAAGTAAACACCTGGAAATTTCTTGTTACCCTCAACGATTTCGATACCAGCATATCGTCTGGCGAATAATTTTTTAGGGCCGCCAATTTCGATAAATTTTCCCCATCTATTGTCTGGAACTTAATTTCATCTCTTGTCGCTGTGATTGCCGAGTTGGAGCGACTTCTTTCATAGTTTACTATCATCCTCCACTTCCATTGTTGGGATTTAATTAATTTTAAATTGCCCTACTTTTTCAAAACAAAAAAGACCATCCTCGTGTTACTGATAAGCTGGCGTTTTTTTCCTTCAGCATTGCCGCAATGTTACGAAATATTTTCATTGAATCGGATTTGTATTGTATTACATTTTCGTACATCGAAAGCGGTCGGGGTCCAAGGCCGTATTGCTGTTCGTCCAGATTTACCTACTATGTATTAATTTCTGGGATACTTCGCAACAGCCCATATCCAAGCTGTCCTGTATATACGCGCTTATTTTCTCTCTCACACCTGCATGCCGGCAAAGAGAAGTGTTGGCCATTAACTAGAAATGAGCGCTTCGTTTACGGCAGGCAATAAATTTCCTTGCCCGTGTTTTGTTCATGATGGTTACAATTCCGTCAGTAATTCAAAAACCTTTTGGAATGATAAGAAAGATCAGATTTCATGCTCGCCAAAACAAGCCCATTGCTAGAATACGGGTTATAAATTAATCTTCTAAAATCGGTAAAAAGTTCCCAACGAAGACCAAAAACAATGATACGAACAAAAATCACGGTTCATAGGGATTGTCTACGTCAAAGCTGTGGTTCCCAATAGACGGCGGAAGGAGTATAATGGCAATAATGAATGTGTAATGCAATATCTAATCAAATTTCTCCTTTTGGTAAAGAAATTTTTTTCCAGTATGCCCAAAAATGCGGTCGTGTGGCAAAAAGCGTATTGAAGAATTAGACCCAGCCAATATCCATTTAAAAAATTGCCGTTGATGCCAAGCCCAACCAGTGGGACCGGCAATTTAGAATATATTTTGGATTTCTTTTGAGGTTGGTTTTCTAAAGGTACTCGCGCAAAGGGGGAATTTAAAGACAACGGCTATATCAGGGAGGGCCGAAGTAGCCATGGTTCTTTGTTAAATGCCCAATTGCGCCGGAAAGTTTCCCTTCTGCACCCTTATCGATTGGTTTAAAGACGGGCATAAAACTGATTTATAGTGGTAATACATGCGGTTTAGAAGAAAAATTCTGGCCACCGGAAATTCCGAAGAGTAGGCGTTTTATAAACAATTTCCGTTAATGGTATATTCGGTTTTCGTTTTCCCTATATCGCAATTCTTGTTGCATCTTCCAAATGCTTATCATATTTTTGCGGCTTCTAGAATCCCACCCCCACATGCAGAATACACCCCCAACCAAATCAAAGTTTTTCAAAAATAAAGGGGGGGCGTAGACATTTTTATTGCAATACCGGAAAAGGGCAACGATGTTGGCATCCACCGATTAAAGGAGCAACTCATTCGTTACAAAACACCAATAACGAAGTACCGAGTGCAGGGACTCACTACACCGGCCACGAGGCCCGACTAGAACCCGCAACTATTGAGAATGCGGAACAGCCGCGAATAGACTACGGTTGGCAATTATTCATACAATATAATGGACATAGCGCGATAAATTGTTATATGAGTATTTCCAACGGTTAAACGGCTCATTCGAGTGTATCAAGGGTTTCGTAGTGTACCTTCAATTCTGTATCTATCAGCCTAGAACGGGAGCGCTTACAATGTGTGTCAACTGTGTCCGGAAGTTCTTCCCATCTATCCAATAGCTTGGAAGGCAGCCAGCGGTCCAATTCCTCGATTTGCTCTTTTTACATTGCCCTTTACATTGATTTCCAAGGTGGATTGGACCACACCTTCAGGCTTACTACTCACCCCCACCAACAACTTCGGTCCTTCTCTTTGATCCAACTATACCACCCTCGGACGAGTACGAGCTGCTCGGTCCCATAGTGTAGGCTTTACCCAGAATCGCCTTAATGCGAAGGATGGTTGAAGGTATTTCGAAAATTAACACTGCATTTCTTATTATCCTCAAAGATGTGCGTACAAGCCGAGGCGCGTACCAAGTATCTCGGCTTGCACTCTGATTTAATTTCAATGTTGTGCACCTATATCTTGATCGGATTTTTAACGGCCTTCTTACAATATCGCTTAAGTTTATATTATATTGTCGCGATAATTTCGAGGGTCAACATTTACCTGATATTCTATTGAGCATACCCACCAATATGACAGACCACTTCCTGATAGACGTGCCCAGGATGCGAGAAAAGTGCATATTTTACCATAATTAGTCTTGTATACCTTCTCAATTCCTGTAGAGTCGCCCACCGCCAGCTGGCATTGCCTTTACTTTATCCCGACCTTCCAGCGTGCTTTACCAAAAAAGTTTCTGACCCAAGTCCGGTAGCATCGGGAACCCTAATGCCAGGATTTACATTATCAGGGCAACAGGCCACACGGCAAGGAAATTTAGTTTTCAAGGATGACGGACTACAGGGACCAATAGAATTCGTATATCTCTTTCAAAAATCATATGCATGTAGCGATGGTCTTGAAGCCGAACATAGATGAGTCCTTGATAGCGGTGACTTCCTGGGATTACCAAAAGTGCAGGAGGGTTAAGTGGATAAGTAGATTTGATCCTTCGAATATTTCCTTGTGGGCGAAGTCGCTCTCGCCCACTTGGTTCGAAGAACTACTGTTGTTGATTTTTCACCAAGATCGGGGTGCAATGGCGCTCTACGGCAAACCGGGTCCGTGGCGGGTAAAAAGCCCCGATGTTCCCAATTAAAAGGGCTGCATTTCATGTTACCCCAGCCTATTTAAAAAGAGTAAGTAATAGAACCGCAACCAGTTTGTTTTCTATTTAGAAAGTTAATGCTTGTATTTTGCATGGATTTGGTAATGTAGACAGTCTATACATCTTTTGTGTAAAAAGGCGATCCAGAATTGATTGCGAACAACACCAACAAACACCTGCCCATTGCGAAATGCTCCCCGCTGGGCCCTACTATATCCGCGATAAATTTATCGGAACTGCTCTTAAAAAACTAATTATAAGTATTAACTCGTTACAGCTGCTAATGTACGTCACGCTCACGAGATAAAGGGGTCGGCGAATACAATCAATGAAAGATTTGATGTTGTTTCGATCTAAGTCCTCAGAAAAGAATGAAATTACGATAAAGGAAGTGCAACAAAAGTACTGCTTCTGCTTCGTAATGTGAGTTTATCCAAATGAACATATCTAACGGTCCTGATTTCGCCTTCCTTGACAATCTGTTGTTCTGCTACAACATGAACTTGTCGTAAGTTTTCATTTCGCAAATCTCTGTGTGTCGACTGCCATATTTGGTCCATTACCACCGCAAAGCTATTCGCGGCCATTGCTGGTAAGACTGACTGAATAAATCTACCAATAGACGCTCCACAAATACATGCCATATCATCCATTGTAAACGAGCATCCTGTAGTGAAACATAACACTTACACAATGCCATTGAAAAACAGCTATATATTTAGTATGAGCAAACAAACGCATTCTCAGGCCTATAAATGTCAACAAAGAGCTTAAACAAAATTCCCAACAACTCTAATCAAGATTAACAAAAAGATTAGGCTAAGGCGCTAACCTATTCTGCTCATTTTTGCCGCGAATTGTCAAAAAAACAACTAACACCCTTAGCTAGAATTTGACCCAATGGCTATCTTAAACGGCTTTAACTAAGCATAAAATGATGTGAAAGAAGTGTAGTACCAATTTCTATTATGAAAATTTCTCATACAGTGTCCCCGCTCCTATGCGGTACGTCGGGAAGGGCCGGGTACTTTCATTCTATTAGTCGACGCACCCTCGCCATTCAGAGATGTTAAATCCATTTCAATCTCAACTAAATAGGCTATCCTTTTTTTGACATCAGCTGAAATTCCCCAAACTTCGGTATTTCATCTGTACACATGGCTCACCTGTAAGATGTGGACGATACAAAACCTGGGCCGCACGTAGGAATTTCAGCAAGTTTTGTATGTAAAGCACAAAGTCCCTGCCATTGGATGCAAAACGTTTATCGAAACGCGCTTGATAGAGGCCAAAGAAGGAGAAGTGCCTCGTGATCCTTCCCCGTTCTCTGGTTCAAATGAAGTACCTCATGACTTTTTCTAAATGATGGGGGGCCTTCATTTTTTTTATAGGGTCCTTCTGGACGATAGGGGTCATAAGCCAACACGCCATTTGTGAGTTTTACATGGACCGGGATTTTCCCATGGATTATGGATCGGCATCCTTATAGTACAACCCAGTATTTTATCACTCTTTCTTTTAATAAGCTGGCATCATCTATTCCGGTAGCTGTTCAAAATCATTGGCACATTGCTAATCTCCCCAATACATGATTATTTACATACCCCTTTACAAAACGGGCACCATTCTGGACTATCTGCTACGCCAGACCAATCGGCCGTAATATCCGTTTCCCGAACTTATTCGTCGAACTCATTGCTTTCCATATGGGCAGGTGTAGGTTTTACCCCCGTTATCAATACAGATGTAGTATTTACCTCTGATAAAACTAAACATCATTAGGGGTGAAAACGGATTGATTATCAAATTCTCCTTTATGCTCCCAACCAAGTGCCATACCCTCTTCTTTCCAAGTATAGCCTCATCCGCTTGAAGTTTGATACCATATAGACCCCAAGTAACCTGCTGTTTCTAGGACTATCATGCGAGTATACCCAAACCGTAGTAGGTTTGCCTAAACTTTGATGAATGTCGCTGCTTCATTCCCTTCTGTATATAGAGCGAATCGACACCGAATACTCTTTTATTTTTTGGTACCTAAAGCTGATGGGAATTCAGTTTTATTTTTTCATCGTACCTGGGTGTCCTTCTGATTTTTTTGAAAAAATTACAGGAAGACATCAGACAGGCTAATGCGGTATAACTGGCTACTAAGTGAGATTTCATTTTTCCATGTCTTTTTATACGCTGTGGACTATCTTTTGTTAATATTATTTCCTTGGTTTCATCTTCGCTTCCCCACCAATCTTCATTGGTGCTGCCAATGGCGCGATAACATTCTTTGCGTTGTTTTCTCCAACCTTGGCATCAATTTAGTGGTTTCATTTGTCGTCTAGCTTCTGTATTCCATGTGCGGCTTCGTTTCCAGGAAGCTGTCAACTTCGCATATTGGCGGTATGCATGGACTCCAACCAAGCCCATGAGTTCTTTTTTATTTCAAGCGTCATTTTGTTTTGCGTATTTCGCAGATTAAATATATCTTGGTTTCACCACTAGGGTCGGAATCCCAGCGCTCATAAAGTTCCGTATGGCCCCTTCCCAATCACGTGAATTATTTTTCCAACTGATCCTTTCCGCATCTATTAGCAAAACAGGTTCGCCCCTCCTGGGTTGACCGTCAACTGTGAGATTAGTGCCAAAGTCACAAGGGGTCTTTACTGCTATACTATTTCCCATTCGAGAAGTGGTTCTAGACTGATTTCCCGTCTGCATGGTTTGCGGGAACGAACGAGGAACTATCTGCCAATACCAAACAGCGTTGAGAAACAGATCGCCTGCACGGATTACCGGCACTTCACTTTTAGTACCCCTCTTTGCAACACCAAGGGCACATAAAATAAGTATGGCACGCGCAATTCCATCCTTCCCACTGATAACCTTTACACCCGACGAAAGACTTTAGCTGTGTGGTGGAAAAAAACTGTCACCGGATCACGGGGATACAACACGCCCATTGTCACGGATGGCGTAACAAAGCACCACTATTGATTCTTTTTATCCAAATTAAGATTCTTCTTCAGTGTTTGAAAACATGCATGCAAACGGCTTCATCTACCTCTGTATCTATCAAGTCCCCGCACTATACCAGGATTGTCCTGCACTTCTTTTCCTAGCGGCGCCAGTACCGCTCCATTTCTCCAAAGCGCCTTTTTCAGGCAATACCCATTGTACTGTCCGCGCTTGTCCCTTATACTTTTTCCATGTTGGCCTTCGGTAGGTTTGGCTACTCGGAGAGTGGAACGCGTAAAAAGAGAGGATAAGCCCAAAAAAGGGTTGGAATCCTTTTGTTCCCGGATAAATGCCGATGTTTCTTGGCCAACTTCATAGAAAGGGCATTCCTTCTCCTCTGGATATAATCTTTCATTTGTTGGGTTGTGAAAGCAGAAAAAATACCCTCCCTATATGGGACCGCCCTTTTTCATTACCCCCCCTTGTGTCTATATCAAACCCCGATGGTCGGTTGGTAAGCGAATGGTCTGCTTCTCACTCCCCCAAATTTGCCACGGTGCCAACGAAGAAAGAGGTAGCTATTACCCATTCTTTCCAGAAATAAATCCTCGCGGGCAGGAGGCGAGGTAACATCTTTTTGATTCTAAATTTGATGCTCATGTAACCTCTCCCTGGGAACACGGCAACCCAATTTGGAAGTTGCCGGTCAAATCTTCCTTCCCAAAAGGTCTGTCCCTGATTTGGGCACCCTTCATTTACTTGCAGTAAAGCCCCGTGTCTGGGCCGTTAAAACGACCCCATCAATAAACTTCGCCCCCTAGACGGATCTACCACAAAAACGGCACACACGGTTCCCTACCAGCACCAATTAAACGCTTGGTAAAAACATAGTTTCCCAGACCTATGCAAAAATCGGTCAATATTGGGCGCCGAGCTCAACCTTTCCAACACATCAACCCTTAAAAGTGCTTGGGCCCCATTCAACGTGCTTTTCAAATCTTTGGCTTAAACCCTTTAGGTTCAGATCGACCCTACTATACAAAAAAAGGGATTTATTGGGTCCGTCACATTTTTTAGGGCTGCTCAGGCTGGTTTCTTTTTTTTTTTGGTCTCCCCCACAAGGAAATTTCAAAAACCAGAAGGGGACCAAAAAAAATTGCCCCTTTTGCAAAAGGGGGGGGACACTACTTTCCCCTTTTTTCCTTTTTTTCCTTCCTCGCGGGTGCGT
>Ga0163217_1070201_pt1 | contig 14625 bp, 14 predicted proteins | sample SynspAceP_FD_185933 | JGI IMG/M metagenome (GOLD analysis project Ga0163217, IMG submission 185933) | Saline lake microbial communities from Ace Lake in Antarctica - Synechococcus sp. Ace-P (PacBio error correction) | ecosystem: Environmental > Aquatic > Non-marine Saline and Alkaline > Saline ... | reverse complement strand
CCGATCTACGCCGCGATCCTGACGCCACAGGGCAAATTCATCACCGATTTCTTTCTTCGGCGGACGGGCGATGCCGTGGCTGCATGGACCCGTTGCCGAGGCCGATGGCCGACGCGGTGGTGCCAGCGTCTGACGCTGTACAAGCGCGCGCCGACGTCACATCGACGCGACCGGCCTGTATCTGCACCGTGGCCTAGCAAGAACGCGCCCGAGGGGTTCTATACCGACCCCCGCGACGGCCCGCATGGGCTTGGCGCGCCTACCGCGATCATGCCGCAAAAGGATGACGAGCCGACTGGGATGCCCTGCGCGTTCACCGATATTTTGCATCCCCCGTGCGGCGCAGGAGCTGACCCCGGACAGCTTTATCTCGAGATGGGGTTCGAGCGACTGAATTGGCGTCGATTTCGCAAGGGCTGCTATGTCGGCCAAAGGTCACGCCGCATGAAGCCACCAAAACCGAATGCGCAAAGGGCTGCCCAAGTCGAGATTAGCGCCCCCGTGAAAAAGGGGCACCGCCATCACTGCGGACGGCAAAAGCCCCGCCGGGACGACTTGTTTACCCGCACCGGCACGCACGCACTGCGTACCTACCGCTATGACGTGCCCACAGCCGCGAGCAGGCCGGCGACGCCACCGTGGACGATGCTGACCGACGGCTTAGGGCGGCGGATTGCCACACCGGCCGACCGCTTTGCGCAAATTTCGGGCAGTCTAAAGCAGGGCGTAGGCACACGTCTATTTGTTTGCAAAACTTGGCAACAAACACCCGTTTCGCGGAGGTTTCGCCCCATGTCGTCGGCTTTTACGCCGCTTGCAAAACGCAAAGAGCCCGGCATCACCGGGGCTCTGCAGTGCAAGCGAAGCTATGACTAAGCGTCACATCAAAGCTTAGGCGCGTTCGGAAGTATTCCATCGTTTCGGTGTTCACGATGTATTCTTCGTCCTGGACCCGTCGAAGGGCGGGAACCATCACTTGACGCGTTATCCCAGGATCGCTGGCTTAAAAGAATTCGCCGCAAGTCTGGCCTTTGACGAACCGCGCTCTGTCTCGACAATTTTGGCAGGTCACTTTCTGGGGCAAGAAGCGTTAAAGCGCTTCTTTTCCTCGTGAGTACTCCACGGGAACAACCATTCATACCGTCTTGAAGGGAAGGGACGGGCGTTCGCCAAAGCTCTGCAGAAAGCGCACTGCTCATATGTTTCGGTCGTCCATCAGAACAGCATACCTGCGTCTTCATACAGGATTTGTTGTCTTTTTGCTCTAGGCGGACCTTTTCAACCATTGTCAGCGCTGCGGAAGCGGTTCGTTCAATTTCGACCCGTTCCGAAGGTTTGCGCATTTCGACTGAGCAAAGGCACCACCCTTGCCCGGTTTGACGTGATCGACCTTGGACCGCGCCCACAGACCACCGTTATGCTCAAGCCACATTTCCTGGGCCGAATTTCGTTCCCGTAAATCTTGGCATGTATCAGCCACCGAGCCTTAAAGTTGAGAAGAGATTGGCCCGACCTTATATATATCAACGTCGACCCCCGCAAGGACAAGCGCACCCGATTGCTGCAAACAGCGAAAAAGGTATGCGGAAAGGCGCATTGCGTGCTATGCCAATAAAGGTGTATCCGAATCGAGCTCTTTCGGTCATAAGGAGTTGCCTACGCCTAAAATGACAAAGGAGCAAGGAATAATAGAAAGGACGACGAGATGAAGATTCGTTGAGGCACTTGCCTTAACAATGAAACAAGCAACCGTTGCCCTGCAAACTTTTCGCAGCTTGTGGTACAGGTGCCATTTGGACGACCGCGGATGCCATGACAAGGAAAATACGGCAACGTCCAGAACAAGATTGCCCGTTGGGCCCGCTCCCGCGATGCCGCGCGAAGTATTGAGCTGCGCCGGCATTGACCCCAACGAGCGTGTTGTGCGAAGGTCGAATGACTTTGTGGCAAAGGTATTCGGACATCCGTTTGCCCTGTCCCGGCGAAAGTCAGAAGGTATCGCCACGACCGCGCAAAACAGGCCGAAGGCTGCCTTTGAAGACTGCCAAAGTTTGAACAAAAAGATCCGCGGCCCCACGGGCCGCGTTTTTTTTTATGTCTGCCTTATATCGACGGATTGAGTAGCAGACCTCCCTGCCCCACAAACGAAAAAAGGCAAGGCGCACTGCCCTGCCCATTCTAAGCCCAAGCGCCTGGAGGCGCGCGTGCAGAGTTGTTACTCAAGGTCCTGCGAGTCAGCGCCCGGAATCTCGCGGCCGTTACCAGCTGCGCACGTTGCGCGTGATCCGTTCACCCAAAGCACCCTGAAGCTCGCCCGCGCACGATTTCTGACACCAAGTCGCGCAAGCATCTCTTTCGTTCCAGATATTCATCTGCGGCAAAACCAGATGTCGCATTCATCGTCCTGCGCTGCAGCCGCCGGGTTCCATCAGTGGTATCCCGACGCAAGCTCCGCCGCGTTACCGCGCGGCCAAAAGGGCTATCGAACAACCGCGCTCGTTGGGTTCGGTGGACAGCGTGGCTGTATCGCCCCAGGCCGATGCTGTCGTTCTTGCAGTGCTCATAGCAGGCTCTCACGTATCCGAAACCAGTGCAACCGGGTTGCGTCGAACTCCAAGTCGTCTATTCCAGGCCATCGCGCGGGATCTTCGCTGCCGGAATAGGTCGCTCTTCGCCCGGCTCGTTGCAGGCTCCCAATTTTCCGGAAATGCGGCTTGATTGCCGTTTCAAGCGCGGCGATCTTTGGCGCTGAGCCGGTCCGGCGTGGGAGGTTACGTTCTGTCCACCAGCTTTCGGACGTCCCTGAGGGTTTGAGCATTTGTCGGCAGAAATAGGCCGCAAAGCGCGTGGCGCACTAAAGGCCAGCTTGCGCGACGGTTCCGAGGTATCCTGCAGATTGATCATCACCCGTGGGGGTCGAAAAAACTGCGCCCGAAAACGCGGCTCGCGGTTCCGAATAAACTTAAATCTTCTGCAAACTTTGATTTGCGATTCAGAGGCCGGGAGGGCTCTTCTTCTCGCGCCGACTCGATCTCTGCATGGCCTCTTGAATAGGAGGCCAGACCGCTGCTGGAAAACCCAACTTCGTTGCACCTGAGGGGGCGCGGCCTTTGGCTGCGCCGCCACTGGCGTATCGTTCGAGGACGGCGCAAGACCCGAGCGTGAGCACCACAATTTACTCTTCAATAGCAGGCTTTCGGGCGCTTTTTTGCGCCGGCTTGCGATCCTCGGAGACCAAACGGCGGATCGAAGGGACAGGACGTCTTTTCGACCTCTGCGTTTATTGTGACGGTTTCGGACATAAGCAATTCACCACTCGTTCTTGGGGCAAAAATAGTCTAACCCAGGTTGTCTTGTCACAATGGGGGTGGCTGAAAATGTCAGTCTTTTTTGCAGCGCCCGCAAAAGACACGCCGTTCCAAACTGCTTACCCTCTTTCGAGAGTTTTCGTTGGACCCATCCTTGACTAAGATTGTAGTACGCCGAGGGGTCATAGATCTGGTACGGGCCAGCTTGAGGTTCCTTGCGCGGTCAACTGTCGGTTGCCGCCAGCACGTGAATAGGCGGCCAACCATAGAGGCTGTGGACTGCCGCCGAAACGCTGGGCAGAGCGGTGCATTCAAGCAAGGATTGCTCCAGCGTCCAGCACATCCAGCGTCGTGCGTGCGCCCAGCTTGCTTCTTCGCGGATACCGTCGAAAGCGATCTGTGCCGCGCTAACCTGCCGCTGCGAGCTTCGATCTGTGCCCGCGCCGAGGCGAGCCCCGCATAGGCATCGCTTTACCGCACGTTCAACATCCTTTGGCCACCACATGCAGGTTGCCTCGTTGCGCGTCACTTTGCGCTTGGCTTTTTGCGCACCCACCGTGCGGACGAAGCCCCGCCCTGATAAGATCGTCTGCCCGACCTGGAACCCCACCGATCCACTGCGCGTAGAAGCTTCGGAAGCTGTAAGGGTTATGTTCGGTCAAGAAGCATAGCCCCTTGCAGCGAACCGTGCTTCAAGCTGGATTCATTGCTGCGCACCAGCAAATCGCGGCAGCGACCTGGTGTTGCACGGACAGATATCGGGGTGTTGCCGCACAGCCAGTGCTTTGGCTGTCGCGGATACTATTAACACAACCGCTTGGCAAGCGTGGCGCGCGGGCTAAGACGACCGAGGTTCGTGCCCACGGCCACTTGTAATAGCCTTGCACTGATTGAAATCGCCCTGCGCACCCCGCAAGATTGCTTGCGTGCGGCTGCCAGCTCTGCCTCTGCAAGAGAGACGTCGGTACGCGTTGACTTCACCCACTTCAAAACGATCCCGCGGCGGCGCGCATTCCTGCGTTCAGAACGCGCACGTTTTTTCCGAAGCACACAAGCTGTTGCGTCTGGATCGACGCTCTATAGGCGTCGACACGCGCAGCAGGATCTGTTGTTCGCACTGACAATGTTTCGCGGGGATGGCCAGCACGGTTCTTTTGGCCGCCTTCGATCGAATAGCGCGATGCGCCAAAGTCATAGACAAGCAGCGATGCACACGAGGTTGACCGGGAACGTGGTGAGGAATTGGTGAGTTTCTGAAACCCTTGGTTTGAAAGAGTGGCTGGTGCCCCCGCTGACGACCGGTTTACGATTTCGTCAGGTTCCCGTTCCTTGCAGCACCGGCTTGAGCACGGATTGGCGATGGCCACGTCTTCGTCGGCAGCACGCAGAACGGCGCGGTTCTGTCCAGCAGACCGAGTTTGTTATAGCCCCGGACCAGCGCATCAAGCCAGTGTGGTCCGAACTGCGCCGCCATCGGAGCCTTAAACCCAACCAACGCAGGACGCCCACCATTATACTGGCGGGACGGACCGCAAATCTTGCCTGTATTTCATCATATTTCAACACTCCATCGGTGGTCACCCTCTGCCGTCATGCGCGGCAGTTATATTATTTATAGCTGAAAATTCTTTCGCCGGGTAAAACCCATTCAGCAGCGCGGGCTGCCGGCAATTAAAGCTTTTGCGCCAAGGCTGATGCCATGATCCACTTTTACTTACCCCAGACGCACCTGGCCCAAGGGCCCTCCCATGGAAACAGGCAGCATCCGCCCACCGTTCTTAAGCGGCCAACAGGCCTCTGGCACTTCTTGCAACGCCGCCCTGCACGATTATCACATCATAGGGGCCCCATTGCTGCTGTGCACGTCTGCAAGCGCGCCGGTTGCACAATAACGTTGTCGATGTCGGCGTGATCAGCGTTTCCTGCGCTTCTTTCGCCATTGCTCTCCGCTTCCACGGCGACACAGCTTCGGCCATATGCTGCGAATCACCGCAGAGGAATAGCCGTACCCACAACCGATATCGAGCACCAGTTCGTCATTCTCGATCCGAGGCCGTCCAGCATTTTGGCCAATTGCGCGGCTCTAGCACGACACGTCTCGCCCAAGCTGATGTTTTCCCCCAGATAGGCGGCCTCGCGACGGGGCGGCGGGCACATAATCTTCGCGCGCCACTTTTCAACATCGCATCATGCATCGGGGAACTTGGTTAACATCCGAAGCGCACCTGAGTATCAACCATCATGGTGCGCGGGCTGTGAAATCTGTCATCAGCTAAAACTCTTTTCGTTCGGGTTATATGCTTATGGAATGCCATATACCGCCTGTCGGAACGGTCATGCGTTTAAGGGGTGCATTTCCCTGCTGCGGCGGAACAATTAGGGTTCAAAAGCAGGCGGATGCCATAGCCTGCTCCGCACAGCGCCGTTATCCCTCGCACCACGAAGACTGGGGGCGATTGCCCCTCGCGCGGCGTCTCGAAAGCGGGGACAATAGCTCAGATCACCCGATCACGATCTGGCCAGACGCCTGCGACACCGGAACTGTTTCAAGCGGCAGCCAAAGGCCTTCGCCCCGATACCTGTTCGCGGTTCCAGCGTCAAACATTTCGCACCATGGCGCTGCAACATCAGCTTTGGCCAGCTGCGGACAGCATCTGCCTGCGCGATTATCGAGAGGGCAGAAACTGATGCGGGCACATGTAACAAAGGCAATCACCGATCGCCTCGCCCTACAGCAACAGGGGAAATCCCCTGCTGCAGTCGTAAGCTCATTGCGGCCAAACCCCGTCACATCCGCGCGCGCGCGACGCAGGTGCCCGAGGTCGGGGCCGTGGGATAGATCCGTCCAGACATTTCACCCGGGGCAGCTTTGCAAGACCCCACGAGAACCTGATCTTCTTCGCATAGGATTCAAACAAGCGCGGGAAAGTTGCCTCGCCGAAAACCCGTCATCCCCCTGACGCTGGATAAATTCGAAAAGAAAATTCGGCGCCCAATCACGGTTTTAGAGAAAATCTGCAGCAGCACGCGGGTTTCGCCCCGCCCACAAACCCCTTCGCCATCAATCAAAATACCGCGTTCTGCATCTGATCGATCGGCTCTTGGTTGGCCTTTCACGCGGGCACGGCTCATCTCGTAGTAGCGTCGCGGGGCGGCCCTGGCATGAACCCCAGGCCCTGCATCCGCGATCTTTTCAGGCCGCCGTAAGATGTCAGTCAGAAGCAATTGCGATTATGCTGGATGCCCCGGCCTTTATATTCGCGCAGGTATTCCTCGATCTGGCTGTTATCATCCCGCACTTCGTTAATGGGGGATGCGGATTTACCATTCCGGCGAGGTCAGCGCGCGGCTGGTCAAACCCGTTTCGCTTTCCCTTTGATGTCAAAAAAACCGGATTTCTTGAAATTGAAGGTATCGGCATTAAAAACCGGTTACCACGTGTCCATATTGCCCGCGGATTCACATTGTGGGTCAGATGGTCGAGATAGTAGAACCCCCCAAACCCTTCGGGGCGCGGATCAACTTCACCATGCCAATCGTAGTTCAAGCATTGAAAGGCACTGCCATCTTCACCATTTGTGTCGATGAAATACAGCAGGCGATCCGCCAAACCGTTAAACGGCAGGTGCCCTCTATCGCCTTACCGTCACCGGTGTATTCCTTCGCCCCAGATCACAGCACGTTTAAGCGCATGTTGCGCGTCCACGACACGCCAGCCCCATGCGGGGCACAGGGGCCATGTCTTCTACAACTCGCAGCGTGCCGGTTCTCTGCGTTCAGCAAATAGGTAATATCGCCTTGGCGGTAGATCGTGAGGTCCTTGGAATTTATAGCTTGGCCACTGAACAAAGCCCATCTGGCGAAACAGCTTGCTCTAGAAACGTTCCGGATCGCGTTGCGCGAAACTCGCACGAATGAAAAACCCATCAGTCCCTGCAGGGTTCTGATCGAAATAGTGGCCTTTGGCGCGTCGTGTGGAACGGTCCCATGGTGCAAAACTCCTCAAGTTATTAGTTGAATTCCATGTGCATCAGCGTCCGCGCATGGTGCGTGCATACTAGGCGGGAATATACACCTGACTTTACACAAAATTGCATCAAAGTGGACATTAGGCTCCTAAGAAAAACCATTTACCCCCTGTTAGCTGCACGAAGGCAGGCAAAAAGACTAGGCTATTATGTCGGCTAGACGGATTCGATAATCGCAATACTTCAGGGCGCTTCAGCAGGACGGAGCGCTGACCAAAACACCGCTCTTTCAGGAAATGGTGAACCTTTTCCCGTCGCAATGCTCGCGGCGGACGTGCGGCGCTCGAGCGGCGCAGCTTATTTCCGGATGACTCTGCACGGTTAAATTGCGGATCCGGCTGGCTTTGGAACTGCGCGCGATCGTGCGTGGCGTTCAATTTGCGCAGCACGGTGGCAATAAACGAAAGTGTGCTTTGCCAGCTTTATCGCCCGCCACTCTGAAGTCCGCGCCGCCTTCTTCCGTCTCTGGCGGGATGCGACTATATCCTCGATCTGCGCACCCCGGACCTAGAGAGCTCTTTGCACGGCTTTCATACACGAACATTTGCGCCGCCATGAACTGTTAGCGCAGGTAAGCGTCGGAGATTGCTGCTTAGAACGCTCAAAGGACGCCCCGGGCGTTGATCTTGCAACACTTACCTACGATCAGCGCGCTAGCACTGAAGTGCTACCGCAGCCCTCGCGCCGAAAAGAATCACCCAGACGCAACAATAGATTGCCCTGCAATTACTGGCACCCCAACTGAGGTTTTTTAAACTTGAGCTTTTGAAATTAAATGGAGGCGAGTAGGAGAATCGAACTCCTGTACACGGATTTGCAATCCGCTGCGTAACCACTCCGCCAACTCCGCCTCGGCCGCCTTGGTGGCCGCGATCATTTCGCGACCGTCGGGCCCGAATGCGTTTCGGCGCTTATCCCCGATTTTGTGGGAAAATGTCTAGCCCAGTTTAGAGCAAAACGGCGGGAAAAAATTATCTCCCGCCGTCCAAGGTCAGTAAACCGAGTGGAACCGGCTTATCGCCTTCTTCCGGTGGTCGATTGCAAAGTGGTGATCCTCAAGATTCAGCATGTATTTTCCACACCGACAAATCGCGCTTTTTGGTCTTGTAGCCGATTGACGTTCCTCGATCTCCATTTCGGGGTTCCGCGCCCATCAAGCATTGGTTCTCTTTCGGAGGAGAAGTTGGTCAGGCCACGTGCCGAACTTCGTTGCCCTGCTCGTTCATTAGACGTGCGCCACGTCCCCTTCGAAAACTTCGCCTTGGATCGACACCAGGTCATCACGTTGCAAGCGCGCTCCTTGGCGGTGATCGCACGGACAGCATCGTCGGATACAACAAGTTGTACCGGCGACCTGCAAAAACGGTGCTGCAGCCAGATCATCAAGGCCAAGCACCCCTCCCGAGGGCCAGAACAGCGCGTATGGCGGCGTTCGCGGTCAGAACGGACGAAATCGGACGTTCGATGGATGCCGTTGGCGCGATGATCGTCTCACCCCGGCGTTTTGCGCCATATTGGCCGCCAGCATTTTTGCGTCAACATGCCGCCCGCTGCCCAATTGCTGATGCTCCTTGGTGATCGAGGTGCTCGGACACGTCCTCGATTTCTTCGAGATTGAAACTGCGCGCCGGGTTCCGACGGATCGCGGTTCATACAGGCCTTCGGACGCTGCGTCAAGAATGATCAGGTGATCCGCTTCGACATTGGGCGAACCTTGGCGGAGAGACGGTCGTTGTCCCCCACTTTCAAATTCGCGGCGTGGCGATGGAGTCGTTTTCGTTGATGATGGAAGGATCTGGTTTTCAAACAGCCGCCCCAGGGGGGCCAATGGTGTTCTTGATGTTTCAAAAAAGACGGCGACGTTCTTCCATGTCTTCGACGGTCACCAGCATCTGTGCCACGTCAAAGTTATATTCATCGCAACCTGACGATAGGCATTTCATCAGCGCGGCTGGCCAACAGGCGGCAGCGGCTTGCTTGTCCAGAATACCGGCTTCCTCGGGGCGTTTGCGATTTCGATGTTTCAGGCAAGGCGGACCGACCCGAAGAGGTCAGATGATCTCGTAGCCCTGTCCTTTGAAGGTCCCCCCAAAATCCGCCATGAGTCCGTTTCATGAAAGCATAGCGCAATGTCAGCTTTTCTTCATTGGCCAGTTAACTGGTTCCGATTTTAACGACGATACGTTTCTTTCTTGCGACACGAGGAGATTCTCCGGTTTATTGTTAAATTTCAATTGCGTAGTCGCAGCGGCACGAAATGCCGCGATGCAGAAAGACCCACTGTGATTCGGTTGATGTATAAACATGTTGGACACCAAGCATTGCAAAACCGCCCAAGCCTGAAACGCGCGGTGATTACGCCACGCTTAAGAGGTGGTTTGCAGCCACTCTAGCGCGCTACGGTCAGGCTGGAATTTCAGTCGGACGATGCGTCTTCGCGCCCCACGTAGACAGCACAAAGAACCCTTCGGCAGAGGGCCGTGTGCGTCGGTCATTTTAAAACAACCCAGCTCCATCCACAGGAACTTTTGCCAAGCTGCCGCCACCCGTAAAACCTGCGCGTTTACACGGTCAGGGAATTTTCATTCCCCAAAGTATCGACAGCCGGTTTCAACACAGCCCAACACAGGGCTGGTCTGCGGATCCAAAAACAGTCCGCGTTCGATTCCAACCAGCCATTCCACGGCCGTATCAAAAACAGCGCGTAGTGGACGACGTTGATTCATTATGCCCATAAGCGTCATGTGGCCGTATCCAGCGGGTCTGCAGCGGATAGAAATCAGCATAATCAGCCCCGGGTGCGGCAGAGTGACGCGAGAGGTGCCATTTACCAAGCCCGTCCTCATAGATCGCATGAGCGTCGGCCTGCGTGACGTCGCGCGATTATTGGACCAGCAACCGCGCCGTGCACCATCGCATCTTCGCCATCTTTGGGATCGCACTTTTGTGAAATATCCACGTCGCGCAGACGCTGGGAAGCCGGAGCTTGGGCCGGAAAGCTCTGAGAGGCGCATTGATAAGGGCTTCTGTGCGGCCGGACTTACCTCCACCTCTGCCAGTGCGGGGAAAGCATCTGCTTGCGATCTCGGCGAGACGCTGCCGGCGTGTGGCGCCGTTTAAACGCAGTACATGAGGCGCACCAGGGGGGCCCCCCCCCCCCCGGGCCCCAAATTTTTGGAAGCCCGTGCGGGGGATGTGAAAGGTGCCGCCGATGGGACTTAGGGCCAAGCGCATGCACCGCCGCGACCGCGCGGAATTGGCAAAGGCCTGACCGCCAGCATGGACCCCAACACATTGGCACCGCGGGCGTCGACATTGCTGCCGTCGCCACCACGGCTTCGATATTGCCCAAGCAAAAAAACGCAAGGCTTCGCAGGGGCGAGCAGCTGGACACGGGTTGTTGTTCGCAATTGACCGACGCATAGGATTCAATCGCGTGGACCATCGCATCAACCCCCGTTGCCGCCGTAATCGGCGCAGCAGTCCCAAACCGTTCAGGGAGCGTCCAGAATGGCCATGTTCAGGCAGGATCACAGGCACGACCACGCCGCGCTTTTTCCTCTGCGCCGACGGTGATGATTCGACACGGCGTTGACCTCTATCCGGGTACCAGCGGCGTGGATTAAGCACCAGTGGCAAAGGCGCGGGACCCTTGGCCTGCCCTACCCCCCAAGCGGCATCCAGATCCTCGTTCAGAGCCAAGCAGAAGCGCCAACAAGCTTGGTCCACGTCTGTTGCGAGATCCGCCGCCAAAGCCGATTCACCCCCGTGGCGCCTGCCGACCGGCCCTGCCGCGGACTGCGCGCATCAATGTCTCGCCGCGAGGGTGTCCGCTCTACCTTGTCAAAGATGGTGACCTGATGACCCGCTTTTCCAGGCGCGTCGGTATGCAAGGCTCCAAAAATAGACCAAGCTGCGCAAACCGGGTCCGTGATCAGCAAGCAGGCCTTGCCAGCAGACTGCCCTGCCAACTCCGCGATACGCACGGCGGCCCGTTTTTCGAATACGACGGGATTTGGTGGTGTTGAATAACCAAAAGGGATTCATTATGCCCGCGCTTCTTCCATAAGGCTGCCCGCAGCTTTCCTCCGCGCGCGACTTAAAGGCATTAAAGGAATAAAGCCGCACGCGCATAGTCACTATTTCGGTTTCTTTTTCGCTCTGCGAAAACTGGGGCTGCGATATATGGCCGCCGTGTCACCTTGCAGAAACTACTTTCCAGGGGTGCGCCTGTTCGATGCACATCTTGCAGCCCAATGGATTAAATTCCGGCCTTATTGCTTGCTTTAGACCCTTACGCGCCAGACCGTTACGGCAGGCGGCGCACGTCGTTGGTTTGGCTGGCGCAGATATTTCCATCACGCGGGGCCGGACCGGACTGGTCTCCACGATCCCCGCGCGGCATAGATGACCTCGCGGATTTCGTTCAGATCAGACCGCAGCAACATGCTTTTTGACCGCCGATAGAGGCAGGCGTCAGGAGAGCGTGGTTATTCCCGATCGCGGGCAAAACACAGTGCCTCCACCGGACGGCCCGCATCCTTCGCCGCAAAACGACAACGGTGTTCCGTTTCACGCGCGGCCAACCGATGATTCGAGAAAGGTCAGGAAAAGCTGACGTTCAACGTGGTCATAGCGGCGGGCGCACGAGTTCATTCTCGCGTCGGCGGGCCGAAAAAAGAACTGCTTGAGATCGTTGCCACCGATCGACAGGAACTCACCTCTTCAAGAACTTGGTCGGGGAAAGGCAAGCGACGGGAGTTTCAGCATCGCCCCCCACTTCGATCTGCTGAGGGCCAGCACGTTGACCCAAACGGGCTCGCGGGCAAGCGTCTTGTCCATCTCGGCGGCGGGCCGGCCGCGGTAGTCCTTCGAACTGCGCGACAAAAGGGAAACATTACCGACAGCGGGCGTCGTTGCGGGCCCCGGATCAACGGCTTGCAAACTGCATCCGGCATCTACCCGGTTTGTCTAGCCCCACGCGGATCGACGCCACCCCAGCCGCGGGGTTCGGTTCGTCGTTGGGCTTCATATAGGGCAGCACTTTGTCCGACCCGATGTCCAGTGTCCGGAAAACCACGCGCTTGCATTTTCGTCAGCATCAGCACACGGCTGTAACAACGCCGACAAGCTCGGACCGTTTGCGGCATCTTCTGCGCACAAAGGAACTGCCAGCTCGGCTGCGGAACAGCCCCACCCTTCGGCCCCACGACCCCTCCAGCGAGGGCAAGCAGCCATCAGCCCCGCATTCAATGTAGGACCGACCGTGGTGCCTGCATTTGGTTAATCGCTGCTTTGTCGCGGATCGAGCAAGCCGTTCCTGCGCTCGGCGCTGCAATCGCAATCTTGTCACCGAAACGCAGACGGCGACGGTTTCATCGTGGGCGCAGGGTTGCACCACGCTTGTTACCATCGACCATGATCGGTCACCGTGTAAGCGCGTCATTGGTCACGCGCGCGGCATTGAACGATCAGCGGAAATCGCCAAGCGGCCCGCGCGACAATCGCGGGGCATGGCTGCGACCGCATTCCACTTCCAACACGATTACCGCCGCAGAGCAGCGACCAATTCCAGGCAGTTCCGCCGGTCCGATATTACGCGCCACCAAAATTGGGTCGGCAGGCATCTCTGCGCCGGTGTTTGACCCCTGCCCGTCCAAAATTACGGCAGCAAAACGGTTGCTCAGGTCATTCCAGATCGGACAAAGCGTTCGCGCAGGTAGCGTCGCTGGCTTGCCCCATACGGGCCCGTGCCAAGGCATTGTTCTTTTTCGACCCAGCCGCCTCGGCGGAACAACGCGCCGATGTCTTCCTTCCATCCCGACGCAAACCAACTTTGGATTGCGCGGAACATGCGGTAGGGCTCAAGCACTTGCTGCTGGTTTCCTTGTTCGCCCCCGCCATTCGCCATTCCATCTGATCGACGCTGACGCGTAGGATCGTCGACGGCTTCGTTTCAGGCGGCGGTTTCAATCCACGGGTCATCCCCACCAACTTGACACAACGACGCCGTGGTTCGTGCAGCCCAGGGGGACGTGGCCTTCGGCGGACGCCTTCTTGGGCACGGTGCCGCGCAGCAGACGGGCTGACTGTGCCGCGCCGACATCGCGGCCCCCTCGCGACAAAGGCCCCCAGTTCCGGTTCATCTCGGGCCAGCACCATGGAAGACCAAACTTCCAGCGCGAAAACTTCGTTCGGCTGGAAAATCGCGGGCAGCTTTGGAATTGGACCAACCAGAACGCCCAGCATTTCACCCAAGCGCTGCACGTATACCCATTGAAAGCTCGAATACAGGCTCTTCGCCGCTTTCAGCATGACCGGAAACCGGGATTTTTGCTGGTCCTGTGTATGGGCGCGCGCTTATGTAGATGTATGATAATTATCGTGTTCTCTTGCGATCTGTGGCAGATACTCTGTATAAACCGAGACCAGAGCCTTATCGCCTGCGATTCTTCTTTTACTGCGCGTATATCTGTGAAACGCGTCGTCTTTTCAGCCCTCTGTGGTGCGATCTGCTTAGTATTCCAGCGTTGTGCTCAGATTCGTGCTGTGAAAGGTGTATTTGTATAGTGAGCAGTATGCTTTCGCAGCCCATCGAAGGACGCAATCAGATGCGTTTATCTTATCTTAGCCGCGCGCTGCCTGCGGGCATCACTGGGCCATGATCCGCGGCAGGGACGGCCCCAGCAGCTTGCGGCTTTCTGTCTCTATCCCATTCAAAGCCATTCGATCATTTCCCCCCAGCTTGAAATTGCCAGCTTCGAATTACAGCAGGGCGCGTGTCGAAAAATGAAACGATCCCTGTGAATATTCGAAAATTGACATCTATTCATTTGTTGCTTGTTGCGGGCAGAAGATGGGGTGTTTTCCCCGAGGCGCGGGAAAAAACCGCAAGCGATCACACGGGGGCGATCCGGGCCTTTTGCGATTTAAAGCAGCGCTTTGTCGAGCTCGGGGAAAAACGCGTCATGCAACCGCCTGAACGGGCCAGCTCCATGTATTTGCGGTTCGATCAGCACAGGAGATTTTGTGGGATCTCGGGAAAGTTTTGTGATTTTTGACCTGACTGTTCACGGCCTTCGTTTTCGGACAGGCCAAACTTTGGGAACCCCAAATCTTGGCCGCAAACGGTCCCGGGTGGTGGGCTGCGGGGCATTGCCGGATTTTGCCCCACCGGGACCCGGGGACCCCCCACCTTGGGCCCAAACCAATCCTTGGTTTTGGGTTCCCGCGAATCCCAGAATTCGTCCCAAAGTTAGAAGTTTCACCGAGGATCTCTTCATTCTTTT
>Ga0163217_1026696_pt1 | contig 14625 bp, 14 predicted proteins | sample SynspAceP_FD_185933 | JGI IMG/M metagenome (GOLD analysis project Ga0163217, IMG submission 185933) | Saline lake microbial communities from Ace Lake in Antarctica - Synechococcus sp. Ace-P (PacBio error correction) | ecosystem: Environmental > Aquatic > Non-marine Saline and Alkaline > Saline ... | reverse complement strand
TGAAGGTCGCTCCTCCAGAAAGGCCAAGGATTTCCCCGCGAAACTGATCCGTTTTCCTCGTCGAATTCAATTTTTTGGCATGTAAGCCTCACAGTCATTAGATTCATGATGTAACTCCGTGTCTTCAAAGCCACATTGCGGATTGAAGCAACAGCACCCCTTGTCTGTATCTGGCACTGGGTGAGGTCATGGGAAAGACTGACTTCGCCAAACAAGAACGACCGCGACTCGGGCTGCCGCCCTCTCGCTGACATCTCCACCAAGCTCCTGAAACAAGGCTTCGATGTCCTCCACGGCAAACTTTGCGCTTTATAGGACGGGAGGGAAGATCAGGCTCAAGGTCGCTGGTGCTTCCGCTTCATCCATGCATGGTACTATGTCCGCGCGTACCAGCTGTGGCTTCTCGACAACAGCTTTCGTTGGATTCGGTATAACTTGTCAATGAAGGGTTCCGTTAACCATTTTTGAGCAAGTTGGTTTGCTTTCTGTGAACATGGAGGCCCCATGCGTCATGTTCTCCAGGAAGCTAGCTGTCCCTAGGACTTTCACGTACTTCCATTTTCATGATTAATGGTTCGCTGGCCAGAAGAAACCCACTTGTTCCAATTTGGCACACAAGCTCCGCTGGGGTCCTTTGCCTAAGCGATCGATTGACGCGCACAATGGCTTCAATCGCTTTGTGGGCACCTCGAAAAAATCAACAAGCCAATTTGCACTATGCCCTGGTTGAGCTAGATTAGAAGATGACATTCCTAATGCTGCAGTGGGTCAGAGGCTTCTGACGAAACAGCAAAGAGCCGCCAAGCTCAAAGGAAAGAAGCCGGTTTCTCAGCACTTCTGAATCGATCGTGGAGTCATTTGACCATTTCTCGATAAGGGCTATGTGCAAGAGCGCAGGAGCCAATGGCTGGGCGCAAGAGATTGATACCTTGATTCCTGGTTCAAGATGCTCAGTTCTCCAGCAGCTCTTTAATCTTCAGCGAGGCGATACCTTCCGCTTGCGGTGAAGAGCTGAATTCAATGTCAATGGACAGACGCTCCTTCGAGGAGTTTGTCGGCGCTTGGCGTGATGGAACATATTCCGGAATGCAACTACTGTGGCTTTTTTTTAGGAGGGGCTCCGCAAGGCAGGTCATCGAGAGCGTTAGATGTTGAGGCGTATCTCCGCCACTCAAGGCTTCAAGCTCGTGTGCCGGTCAGATCATCGATGCCAACTCTTGTCCCAGTTCCCAAGCAAGCAATACCGCGAAGAGAACAGGAAATCAAAGCTGGGAGGCTGCCGGAAGGCTGGGATGGAAAACCTAGATCGGCTGCAGCAGAAGGACTTAGATGCTCGATGGGTCAAGAGAATGGTGCCAAACTACTATGGCACAAGGAACAACATCTGTATCGATGGTGGACCATGATCATTCGCAGGTACAGTTACAACAGCAATATTCATGATAGCAGATGCTCACGGCTCCTTGATCCAGGAGAATGAGCACGACTTGTATGGTGGGACTCAAGCTATCAGGGCAGTGCTTTGAAAGAACTGCTTGGGGTTGGGAGGCTTGAAGGCCTGATCATGAAAAGGTTTTCTCGCCAATCACCCGCTCAATGAGCAGCAAGGAGGCTAAATCATGTCCAAGTCCGCAATTAGAGCCTGCGTTGAGGCATGTCTTTGTTGTATGACATGTCAATGGTTGGAAAGGCTGCGAGAAGATTGGACTTCAAAAGAATGAGGCATGGTGGGGCCTCCAAAAATCTGACTTCAACTTCCTTCGATATCTTCAGCGCACGACCCAAGTGGTGGCAGCGGGCCTAAGTCGGGCTTTCCTGAAAAAAAACAAAACCCGGGCACTCACCAAAAATGGCAGGTACTTCGCCGAAACAGCCAGCCGACCTCGATTGCTGGCCATACCGCAAGCAGCAAATCGTGTGATTGACCGCTAGCGAGTGCGCCCTCTGAGTCGTCGTCCTGGAGGCTGTACAGACCCAATAACCAACCAGAATAAGACAAAAAAGAGGCGCAGCACCTCAGCACCTTTCTCGGAGCACCATCACGAGAAGGCCATCGGAAACGTGGTCTCGGTACCATGCTTGGAGTTTGGCCATTGATGCGATCCAATGAATACTTACGTTTCCAGCGCCAAAGGATCCCTCTACCTCATTGCGTCGGCGCAGATCAGCACTAGTTGCTGCTTTGCGGGCAGCATTCAGATCGGGGTCTTTGGGTGGGCGACCCAAGGCTTGCTGAGAGGCGGATTCCGTTTCTCATTGCAGAAGTGCCTATTCTCGCGATTGATGTAGATACGATCAGCGCAGATCCGCTTGGGGTAGCAACCATTATCTTTGTATTTTTCTGCCTTGAGCCATGAACTCCACTTCTTGTATGCATCCAACTGATGCGATGAAGAAATGGGAATCCATTTTTCAACAGTTTGATGCTGAATTTTGGCCGCCAAACTCAACGGCTCCCTTGCTTTCCTCGAACAATTGCCTACCCTCCCACTCCTTCTCCCTGCCTTCCCATCTTACTTGCTCTTCCTCCTTGTTTCTGGAACCAGGTGCGCAAAGCGGATGAGAATGCTTCTGGAATTGCTTTCAAGAAAGGATGGCTTGCTGCTCCGGTGCCAGTCACTGCAGGCCAGAGACGCTTTACTGCCACCCAGTGCTGCTTGAGGGCAGAAAGGCTGCCCCAGCTGCGATTCAAAGCGTCGATAAAGCCCAAGATTGCGCTGCAGATAGTTGAGCTGCTTCCTCCTGCGGGCCTTCAACTTGCGCAGCCTTGCGTTTTTTCTGCTTGCGATCGTGAGGAAGCTGAAACGAGCTTTTTTCGCGGTTTGTAGTGGGGGCGATGGGTCCAAAACCAGTGGACTGTGGCAAGATCAATCGATAATGCTTTTCAGTGCCATTCTCGCCTCGTTGAGCAGCTTCCAAATCAGGGGATAAGTAATATCTGCGAGGGCGCGGAAGCGTCGAGGCTGATCGTCCCCAGTTCATGCCTTCTGGCAGTAGCTGCTTGATATCGAGTCCAGGAGGAGCTGCGCAACACCGTCTCCATCTTGATCATCCGGTTTGTCGCGTCATCAAACTCTGCAGCTACAGCGTCAACCAGCACTTTCTTTGCCGCGCTGCACGATCAGATCCATTGATCTTGCGCAGGTCTTCATCTTGATAGCCGCTTGACGAAAGTGAACATTCATCGATGGATCAAAAGGGGCTTTGGCTCGAGTAGCCAGAAAAGCAAGAAAGGATGCATGTAGGATTTTCCTAGATCTGCAGCATAGTCTCCTCATCACTCAGACCAAGCCGCTGCTTGATGTAAAGAGCGCCCCAAATGCCAAGCGCACTGATTTTGCAGGAGCTCGATCGTGGCGCTGAACTGGTGGGTGCGATAGGACGATTCAAGCTCTTCCCACGGTATCAACTGGAGCAAGGAACAACCCCAGCGGTTATCTGCGATCCAGTGTGCCACCAAAAAGGAAAGGTGGAACTCCTCGATTTTAGAAGAGCTGGCCATTATGATGTTTCCGAATACATTCGTGGCCGTTACACGATGTAGCGAGAGGAATTGCTCCTGTCAAAAAACCAGTTTTAGCGCCCTTTGATTGGCTCAACCAACAACTGCAGGGCATGGGTTTTGACTTTTTTCAGGAAGCCCTAAGTTCGCAAGGACGGACGAACCCTGATTTGCAGGGTAACTTGTCAGTGTTTTTTGTCGGCTTCTGATTTTTCCGCCGCCCTTCTGGCGGCTTTTTCATTGCTCTCAGAGCTGAGTGATAGTGCTCATTATTCGAGGGAGCCCTTGTGCATGGCTGCAGGCTAACAGGCGCAGAAGGGTGATTACAGCAAGCCACAGCCTCTGGAAGAGGTAAACCCTTTTGGCCGCAATCGTCTTGATAGGCAGAACTGACTTTGTTGGGCTTGGGCTGTGATGCCGCCCACTCCTGGCCAATTATCGATGCGGCCATCGCAGTTGCAGTTTTTGCCCTGGAGCTTCAGCCAGGTGAGCCCACGGGCACGCCAAGACTTAGCGCACGGCCGTGGAGGCTGGGCGCCGCTGGAGGCCAGGAGGCTGCTGCGATTGGCCAGGCCGCCGAGCAGGAAAGGACTGAACGCTGACCTGCTTGGGCGATGGCCAGGCGCGGAGGAGGCGGTCGGTTACGCCGGCGCGGATCTGTACCTGAGTCGCCTGTTCGAAGGCGCCGGCTGTCGTCGAGCGGCGGGGATGCCGAGGCGCGGCTGCCGAGTTCGCCGGCCTGGCGGGCCAGTCGTTGATAAGTCGGTTGGGGGCCTTGGCCGCTGGCGGTCATCAGGGCAGTAGGTAGGGGGCGGGCAATCGAAATCAAGTTAAAGCTGGGTCCAGCACGGCCGACTCCCTCGAAGGTGGGAGGGGGCCCCGTCCATCACGAAGATGCAGTTCGGAGGGCAGGCAGAAAGGCTGGCGTACACCAGGGTCGGTAAAAGGTTCGCGGAAAGAGCTTCTCGAGCACATTTGGCGGAGAAGGGAGGGGTGAGGCGTCGTTCGCATCACTCCGCACCAGACGGCGCACCGGCCCGGCAGATGCCGCGGCGATCACCCGGCGCCCTGCAGTTCACCACCAGGCGAGGCATCGCGGCCCGCTGCCGGCCCCGCACCATTGCGCCCCAATCCGCTGCGCAGCCGTGGGAGATCTGGACCCATCATCCCGAAAAGTCGTAGTAGATTCAGGCCTCCATTCGGCGGACACCGCCAGGTTGCCGGAGATGGGGATCGGCGTGAAAGAAGCCGAAGCGCACCAGTTGCTGCAGGTAACTGGCCGCCCCCTCTCCGCCACGCCGCCGATCGATGCCTGGCCGCCCACCCAGGGCGGGTGTCGATCGGTGATCTGATCCCGGGTAGATAATCCAGACAGAGCCCCGGCGGCTGCTCAGCTCCCAGATCACCCCTGGGAATGCGGATGCCGGGGTCTTCGAGGAATCTGGCGGAAGCGGGGCGGCCCAGTCTCTGCCCCCAGGCGGAAATCAGTCGCGGCAAACCAGCACGCCGCCGGCATCTTGGGCAATCGGCACCCACTCGCGGCCCTGGCCCCAGCGGGGATTTGGCGCTGAATCACGGCCGCACCTGCTGGCATCACCGCCAGTCGAGCCGGAACAGGCGCTCCAGGCCGGGCCGCTGAACCTTTGAAGACCACCTGGCGGCCGCTGCGCAGCTGCTCGCGTGCAACCTGGCGAGGCTGGCGGAGCGAGCGGTTGCTTCCTCAAGATCAACGATCTCGGGCAACGTTGCCCGCCAGCTCCTGCTCCAGGCAAGGTTTCAACGACGCTGAAGGGAAGGCCGGCACCTGTCTGCAAGCTGGCGAGCTCGGCCACATAGGCCGATGGCAGCACGTCGGCCGGGCCGAGAGCAATTGCCCGAGCTTGAGGAAGCCGGCCGAGTTGGATCAGTTCCTTCGTTGAGCCAGCGGGCTGCCTTTGCTGGCGCAGCGTTCGCCGACTTGCTCCATTGACGGCCGCCGCTTATAGCTCCAGTCTTTGCCATCCGAGCCAGAGGCCAAAGCGAACTGCAGCACCCGCGCCGCCAGATCCGAGGAGGGCGCACCCCTCCCTGCCAGCGGGGGCCCAGGCTGCCCATTCAGGCGCGGTCCCTCAAGGGCGGCGGTGAGGGCGGCCACCGCGGCGCGATAGATCATCGATCCGTTCCTGGCTGCTGCGCTCTGGCTCCCATGGCTGCCCGTTTTGCTGGCGTGGCGGGAGCTGGCTGGTCGTCAACTGTCGGTTTCAGCCGTTTCGGTTTCCACTCGACTTCCGCCAGAACCAGCTCCATTCGCTGCGCAGCCGCTCCGGGGGGGGGGCTTTTTTTCCTGGGCCAGCACGCGCCAGGCCGGCCACCGATGTCAGCCAGCCACTGCCGATTGCGGGCCTAGCAACCGGTTCAGGGCCCGCCGGATCAAGGATTGCAGGGCGCGCTATCTCCAGGCCTGAAGTCTTTGCCAAAAGCTGTGGCAGAATCAGGTTCTGGGGGGGTGGAAAGGTCTGGCAGATCGCTGGGAAATCCCTTGGCGGCGGGCTGGGTGCGCCGTGCTGGGCTCATCGGGGAGAGCCGTTGCAGCGGCGGTATCTTCCGGCGCCACGCGCTGCTGGCGGAATCCCGCTCCGCTTCGGCTTGGGCGTTTCTTTGACCTCTTTGGACCCTCTTGGCCTCCCCCGCTTGCGCTCCTCGGCCTGTTCAGCTTTCGAGAATCGCACGGATCTCGCTGTCCTGATCGCCGAAGCGCATCCGCAGGCTCTCCAGGCTCGTTCCCGGCGTGGCTTCACTTCAAACGGCTGGCCCAGTGGCTGTCTCCGCCGCCACCCAGCGCAAGCAGAACGCCCCGGTGATTGCCGTATCCCAGGCCGAAGCAGAGGCCGGCCAGCAGGGCCATCAGCCAGGGCGATCGAGGCCGCCGTTGGGGGTCTCAGCCTGCGCTGGCCTGTGGCGCCGGGACGACCGCCGGTGGCCGGGCCTGGGACATGGAGGGAAGCTGCTCTGTTTCCCCCATCCTTAAGCCCCGAGCCAGTTCGGCTCGTTGTGAGGTGGTCAGGTGGGTAGTCGGCGTTTGGATGCGACGTAACTGGTCGGGGAGAGGGTCGCAAGCCCCAGGCGGATGCCCTTGGCCCGGGCCAGCGCCCACGGCCAGGCGGATCGTACGGTGTCGCGTTGCGAGGATCGGCAGTGAGATAGGCGCCGGCGGCACGCTCCTTCAGGTAGGTGACGCGCGGGGCGATCGAAGGGCCCAGCGGTGAAACCGGGCGGCCATCCAAGCTGGTGCTCTCGAGCCAGAGGGCCACGGCATCCGCGGAACGCCACCCCAGCGCGGCCGGGCGGCGGCCACGATCCGGCCCCAGGTTGGATGCGCCATGCACGGCCGTTTTCCCACAGGGGAGGAGCCCACAGGACCGTTCTGGCGATGGCGCGGGCGTCGCGTCGCTGCTGGCCCCCCACCTGAAAACCTCGATCAGGCAGGTGGCCCCCTCACCATCACGGGCGACGGCCTTGGCCAGGTGTTGCGACACCGGACCGTTCAGCCGGGCCTCCAGGGATAGCGGGATAGAGCTCGGTTCAGGGGCGGGCCGGCTGCAAAGGCCAGGTAACAGTCGTTGGTGCTGGTGGTCGCCGTCCACCGTGATCGCGTTGAAGGACTGCGCGACCACGCCCGGCCCCACCATGCTGCAGATGCGGCCGGAACCCGGCATCGCAACTGGCATAGGCCAGCAGGGTGGCCATGTCCGGGGGATCATTTCCGAGCCCTTGGCCATGCCGCATCCGCACCCGCTGGCCACGAGATCGCCTCCCAGGGCGATCGTGCTGAGGGGCCAGATCGGGTGGTGAGGATGGCGCTGCGGCGGGCGGCGCCCCCCGCCGGGCCAGGGCCCGCCACCCAACGTGGATCGAGGCCCGGCCAGCAGGTGTCGATCGGATCGCACGCCGATCACGCCGGTGGAAGCAGATCAGCACCTGCTCGGGTTCCACGTTGAGTTTGCGGCCACTGCGGCGTGGCGCGCAGGCTGTCGATCAGGCCTCGCTCGCCGGTGCAGGCATTGGCCTGACGGGAGTTGGTGAGCACGGCCCGGGCACAGCGGCCGCCTTCAAGCCCAGGCGCTCGGGCGCAGAGGTCGACGCAGGCGCCCGCAACCCGGTTGGTGTGAAGCTGCCGGCGCAGACGGCCCCCTCTGCCGCAGCAGCAGGGAGAGATCGGCTTGCCGGAGGCCTTCAGCCCAAGCGGTTATCCCCGCCGCCTCAACCCCATTGGGCGGTGATCCCACCGGCGATGAGATGCCAGGTGGCGCTGGCTTCTGCAACGGGAGCGTTGTTGGAGGAGATCACGCTGCCTGCGGAAGCTGGTAGCATCTGCGCCGGGGTGAGGCCGCCTCCTTCCGGCTCTTAAATTCTGCCCATTCCCCCGTCGGCGCCTGCTTTGACTCCGATCGTTCCGATGACCAAAGCCATCTGCTCGATTGCTCGCCGCGGCCTGGGCTGTGGAGCCCTTCTGCTCGGGAGTTGGCCTGGTGTGCGCCCCCACCAGGGCGGCCACCCAGGCGGCGAGTGTCTGAAGGCGGGCAGGAGGCGGGCGGGTGCTGCAGTGCCCACCGATCAGGCCCTGCGCTAACTCCCAGCGGGCGCCATTACCCGCTGGTTGCCATTCTGATCCGTTGCGCTGGCGGCGTTGTTGGTGGCGGTAGGAGCAGCGGTTGCGCTCGCGGAGACCCCGCCGCTGGAGGCTTCCTGCCTCGGGCACCAGCAGCAGTTGAATCATACCGCGTTCTCTCCCCATCAGCCGGAGCGATCCAGCAAGGTGCGGGCGCTCCATTCCGGTGGCTTGAGAGCAATCTACGACCGGCACCTCTCACGCGGCGTTTCCTCCTGCCATGCATCGCAGCGACAGAAAACCGACAACTTGCCGCCTGGCGATCATTGCGCCTGAGCCCGCCGAAACGCTGATGACTATACAAAAGAACCGAGGCGGCGACGGGGGCAGGCGAATGGGAAGGTGCTGGCGCGCGTGAACCTGGTGAATCCGGCATGGGCCGCATCGAGGGGTTTCGTGGCCAATGCCAGGCCGATGCCAGTTCCTGCCACCACCTGGCGCAGGCGGGGGTCGGTAAGGGCGACATCCGCGATCCCCACGACGCGATTCATGCGGCGGCCGTTACCTGGTGTCGCCGGGGGTGGCTGAAAAAGACATCCGCAGAGGGCTCTGGCCGGGGCTTATAACAACAGCGACAACTACGCAATGCCGTGCTCACCTATGCCTCCCTGGTCAAGGAGGACGCCCAGCGGCCTAATTGGGGTCTAATCACTGGGATATTCATTTGCGCAGCAGCGGCCGGTGATCTCTGGTTGGCCCGTCTGGTTACAACCAGCCCGGTCCATCGCCGTTTCCACCTACCTCAGCCAGTTTCCCGGCCAGCGCACCGCCAGCAGGATCTTCTGGTTTACTGAGGTCTGGGCAGTCAAGGCCCAGCGCTACTTCTCCGGTTTCGGCCTCCTGATCACTTTCGGGTCAGTCGTGAGGGGCGACCAGATCCCGGAGTTGGCCGGGATCGAGACCACCCAGCACTCCTCGCGCTGCCGATGATTGTCTTCGGCAAGGCGGCTTTCTCGCGGAATTCATCCGGTCGATCTTCTCTTCCACCGAGCCGCTGGTGATGAATTGTGCACAGCACCCCGGTTGTCTGGCCGATTGCTGGTAGGCCCGGTGTCCGTGCTGGTTCTCCACGGCCGGAATCCACCAGCGATCGATGTGGAAGAGTGGCGTGCGCGGGTCAGCGTTGAGGCCACCCCACCGCCTTCAGGCGACAGCAGAAACAACTGGGGGCCGCGGGGATCGTCCTGGAAGCGACGGACCATCGCCTGGCGCTCCACCTTGCTGTGCTGCCTAGAGAAGGGCACTTCCTGCGGAAAGCGCTTCTCGAGGTGGGCCTTGAGCAGGTGCCCCCCATTCGGCGAACTGGTGAACAGCAGGGCCCGATCGCCACCCGCCTCGAACACCTTCACAACGATTTCTTCCAGCCGCTGCAGCTTGGCGGAGCGGGCGCTGAACCCTTCGCCGGATGCCCCTTCCTTGGAGGGCCAGGTCGGGGTGGTTACAGATCTGCTTTAGCCTTGGTGAAGCAGGCCGAGCACCTGGCCTGCTTCTGGGCAGGGGCGCCCGGGCGATGCGTCGAGCGTTTCGTCCACCGTTTTCGTTAGAGCTTGCTCTGCTCGCTGCGAGCCCCACCCATTCGCTGGGAGTTTCCAGCTTCCGGCAGGTCGGAGATGATCGATTTGTCCGGTTTTTCAGCCGCCGCAGAACGAAGGGGCCCAACCCGGGCCTTGAGGCGCGCAGGGAGGCGGTGGTCGCCGTAGCGCTCATCGGGCAGTCGGTAACGCTGGCGGAAGAATTCTTTCGTCGCCCAGCACCGTGGGGGTTGAGGAAATCCGATCAGGGCCCACAAAGCTTCACTCACCCGGGCTCCACCGGGGTTGCCGGTGAGGGCGATGCGGGAAAGCGGCTGGTTTGCCTTGACCTTGGCCAGCTGACGGGGCTGCCAGGATGCTTGCGGAAGGGTTCTTGATCGCCTGGGCTTCGTCGATCACCGTTCCCTGCCAGTCCCATCGAGGCCAGCAGCTCGCTGTCGCGTTGCAGCAGGGCCCGTAAGCTGGTGAGCACCAATGCGAGCCCTTGAGCGCCTTGCGGCCAGGGGCCGCCGGCGCTGGCGGGCCGCCTCGGGCCGTTAGTGCTCAGCACGGTCAGCTCTGGTGTGAAGCCGGTGGCCGCACGCTTCAGTTGGGTGAGCACGGAGGTGGGGGCCACCAGCAAGCACCGGTCGCTTCAGTTCCTGCTCGGGACTTGAGGTTCGCTGCAGGAAGCCAGCAGCTTGGATCGTCGTTGCCCAGGCCCATGTCATCGGCCAGGGCAGGCGCCATGTGTCGAAGCGGTGCAGGAAGGCCAGCCAGCCCAGCCCCGCTCCTGATACGGGGCGCGGCTGGCCGCAAGAAAGCTGCCGGTGCCGGCAGGGGATCGGAGCCTTCTGTTGGTGGTACTGCTCCAGCACCCCTTGCACCTGGCCCGGCCGTGAAGCGGTGCACCGGCAGGCGCTGCCAGGGTTTCGCCTTTCGTTGCGGTTCAGGGCGCCAGGGCGGTCGGTCGAGGCGAGCAGGTGGTCGAGGGCAGAACTTTTCGGCGTTGCGGAGTCGCCCGGACGCAAGCTCGATCCAGGCCCTTGTGCTGCACCAGTGGGCTGCGCTTTGCTCGCGCAGCCGCTCCAGGTCCTGAGGGTGCAAGTGACGCCGCCGATCATCAGGTCCCAGCGCCACTCCAGGGTTTCGCCGAGGGCTGAAGGCCCCGTGATTTCGCCGGCAGCTCGCTTCGAATCGACAGGCCCAGCCGGCTGGCCAGGCCACCGCTGAGGGCTGGGGGAGCACCACGCCCACGCCACATCGCGGCAGGCGGGCGGCGGCCGTTCGCCACAGCACGAAGGCTTTCGGCCGGGCGCAGCTCCATCTGCAAGGGGTGGCCGGCATCGAGGCCCGCCCGATCGGCTCGAACACCTGCAGGGCCCGGCCCAGGGCCGTCGAGCAGCAGTTCGCCGGGCTGCATGAAGTTTGATCTCGGCGAGTTGCAGCTGGCTTCACCAGCCGCCCTGACCGCCGCCCGCCGGCAATGTTTCAGGCTGATCGGCCTCGGCCTGCAGGCTGAAGCGCAGCTCAGAGCTCAGCGCCCTCTTGGCGGTTCTGTTGTCGAGCTCCAGGCAGGCCCGCCGGGGCGACCCGCCCGGCACCGACTTCGCGCAGTGGTGGTGCGCGTGCCGAGGGCGCGTCGATCTCTTCTTCGCCCAGGCGCAGCTCGCCTTGCCCGGACCCAGGGCTGCTGCCCAGGCCAGTCAGCAGGGGATCGAGGCCGTCGGCTTTCGGTGAAGCCGCTGCGCAGCTGGGCGATCCACCAGGCCAGAGAGGATCGTCACCCACCCGCAGCCGGCCGGACCGGGTCGCCAAGCAGGCCAGGGGGTGCGCTTGCCGGTGCGCGGCCCAGGCTGAACCCCGATCCAGGCAGGTTCGAGCCACGGCAGAGCCAGCCACCGCCACCTTGGGGCAGGCTGGGTGGCCAGATCTCCGAGGCCGACGGCGTCTCTTCGCGGTTGAGCAGGGGCAACCAGTGGGCCTGGCCCGGCTTCCACCTGGCTCGGCAAAGCCAGCGGCCCCGGGCGATCAGGCTTTGAGGCTCCAGCGTTGGGATGCTCACCAGCGCAATTCATCGGCCAGTCGGGATGGTTTCCCGAGAGCGGCAGGGCTCCAGCCAGAGGGCGCGGCGCGGGATCCAGCCACAAAGCCCTCCACTCCAGGCCACCACTCCACATCTTTGGGGATCGGTTCGCCGGCCTGCAGCGGCAGGCCACTCCAAGCCGCCCATCTCGGACTTCTTCCTGCCCTTGCTGCTTGGCGACGGTCGCAGGCTCAGGGCGCCGAGGCGCGGAACGATTCCGGTCCACAGTCCCACCCTCCAGCCAGGCGCGAGTCCGTCCTGTTGAGGCTGAAGCGGGTTGGCGAGGCGCCTCAATCGGACGGCCGGGTGGGCCACCGCCAGGTATCGGCCCAGAAGCATCAGGCCGGCGACCGCATGCCCGCGCTATCGGCTGGAGGAGCCAGGTGGCGTGCAGAAGGTCATCGCCGAGGGCGCGGCAGTACGGATCGGCCCGCCATCATCCCCGATCGGCGGTCCCCTGCCCCCTCCAGGCATCAGTTTCAAGCTTCAAGGCGGGCAGCAAGCCGTTGCCCTGCCTGCAGCAGCAGGCGGCGCCAGCAGCGGCCACCACAGTGGCCACCAGCTTTGAGCGCTTGTTCTGCCAGCCAGCGCCAAGAGCCGCCTCGGAACCCAGTGCCGCTAACAGCTCAGGGAGATCCAGGCGGAAGGGCGAGGCTGCGGATGCCCCCCGCCCCCCAGGAAAAAAAAAAAAAAAAAACCCCCCGGCTCCCACCAGGCCGGCCTGGAGATGGCCATCGTCCGGGGTCGACCCGCTGCCAGGTGGAAGGCCAGCAGGCCGTAGAAGAAACCGCAGCCGCCACGGCCGCAGCCCCGGGCTCCAGGACCCAGCACCAGCCGAGGGCCAGAGCGGTGCCACCGGCGAGCAGGGCCCAGCCGATCGACTGGAGCCGCAAAAATGATGGCGTGCTCTGGTGTGAAGGACAACGGCGTCGCTGGTGCCTGTGCTGGGCGATCATGCCCTTTCCAGGTTGTTTTCGCTTGTTTTGGGCCATGGCTGCCCGCTCCAGATTCCGCACTTCCCCAACGGCGCCACCCGCCCGCGCAGCGGCGGCGGAAGATCCGCGAAGCCTCTCCGCTTTCTACGCGGCTGCGGGCCCCAGCGGCTGGCCGTGCCTCGCTGATTCCCGACGGACCCACGGTGCTTGCTCACCTCGCTGGGATCTGCCGTTCAAGCCGGTGTTCCTGGGGCAGTCTCCGAGGCCGGCGCCGACGGGCCACCACCAGCCCAGAAATTGCATCGCACCAAAACGACTCGAGAACGTGGGCCGCACGCGCGGGCATCACAACCATTTTTCGAGATGTCGGCCCAACTTTTCGTTTGGCGACGATACTTCCAAGGCTGAGCGATTGCCTAGGGGCCTGGGAGCTTTTCCACCGAGCTGTTCGGGCCTTCGATTCCGGCCCGGTTGGTTGGGTGAGCGTGTTCCGTGACGACGACGAGGCCGCGGCCGATCTGGCGTGACGCGTGGTGGGGGTTACCCCAAGCGGAATTTCGTGCGCCTCGATGGGCGACAATTTCTGGGTGTCGGTCCTACTGGGTCCCTGCGGTCACCTGCTCGGAGCTCTTACTACGACTTCAAACCCGAACGGGCGATTGAGGCATCGAGCCTGGAGGGAACGACTAGGCGATGGTTCATCGAGTTCTGACAACCTCGTGTTCATGGAATTCAACCGCGATTTGCCGCTTGGTGTGCTCACGCGTGGCCAACCGCAACAGTCGACACGGGCCTGGGGACTCGAGCGCATTTGGCCCGACCGTGCAGCAAGTGCCGAAACAACTACGGAAAACGATTCCTGATCACCCGCTGATCGGAACGGCCGCTGGCCTCGCTGGCCTCACCTAGCCCGGTCTTAATACCAAGGCTCAAGACGTCCGTTGAAGGTGATCGCGACACAGCCGGCCAGTCACCCAGCTGATCGGCGATGGGGGGAGTGCCTCGAACTGGGCCGGGGCTACATCCTGCGGCGTCTGTTGCGCCGGGTCGTGCGGCACGGGCGGCTGATCGGCATCGATCGGCCCTTCCTCCACGCGATGGCGAGGCGGCGAATCAGCTTGATGGCGCCGGGCCTACCCGAGTTGCTGGAGCGCCGGGGGCGATCACCGCGGAGCTGGAGCGGGAGAGGCCCGCTTTCTGAAAAACCTCGAGGAGGGCGAGAAGCTGCTGCTGAGCTGCTGGCCGCCAGACCCCAGCCGGATCAGCGGCGCCCAGCCTTCGAGCTCTGACGACAAAACCTATGGCTTCCCGCTGGAGCTCACCGAAGAGATCGCCGAAGAGCATGGTCGACGGTGTGGACCCGCGACGGGTTCGAGCCAGCGATGGAGGCCAGCGCCAGGCGGGCAAGGCCGGACAGCGGTTGAGCGTGGATCTCAGCCGTCCAGAGGCGCCATTGAGGCGATCGCCGCCGATCTGGCCGGGACACCGATTTCCACGGCTAGGGCGCCCTGGGGAAAGCAATCCAGCCAGGTGATGGCGCTGTGGTGGTGAAACGGGCGCGGCCGGGCCAGCGGGCGTGTGGCCGGCGACGCCGGTGCAGCTGGTGCTCGATTTTGCAACACGCCGTTCTATGGCGGGAATTCCGTTGGGGCCAGATCGGTGACCGCGGGCCTGCTGGTCGGCCAGGACTTGATCGTTGAGATCGAGCTGTGAGGCCGCCTTTTGCGGCAAGTTGTTTGTTTTTCACCACGGCCGGATTGAGCGGGGCGGTGCTGCAGGCTCGGGTGGACCAGCTCCGAACGCCCCGGGGTCGATCGGCCGCTGCCGGCGGCCCGGGGGGCCCAGGGCCCCCAAAAAAACCCCCCCAAACCACCCGCCCCCAACCCCACCCTGCATTTTTTTTCCTTTTTTTTTTTTCTTTTTTTTTTCCCTTTTTTTTTTCC
>Ga0163217_1110564_pt1 | contig 14626 bp, 14 predicted proteins | sample SynspAceP_FD_185933 | JGI IMG/M metagenome (GOLD analysis project Ga0163217, IMG submission 185933) | Saline lake microbial communities from Ace Lake in Antarctica - Synechococcus sp. Ace-P (PacBio error correction) | ecosystem: Environmental > Aquatic > Non-marine Saline and Alkaline > Saline ... | reverse complement strand
TTTCAGCCGAATATGCGGGCCACTGCGGCACGTTTTCGAGACAAGGAACAGGGGCTTGTGGGGCTAAAGTTAATCCAAGCTGAACTGGTCAGCCCGCTCGCGGCCTTGCAAAGATACAAGCACGGGTCCACAAAAAACTCTACAACCTGGCGTCGTACAGCATGCGTTGAGGGGCTGAAACCGAACGCTGCCCACCTCGCTTTGGCACAGCTTGGAAACGCGACTATCCCGCAAGGATGCTCATCAAAGTGACACCAGAAACGTCGACGAATCTGCACCAGCGGCGGGCAATCGGGATACGCATGTGTTCTTCAAATGCAACGGTCCCTTTTGCAGCCGCCCAAATGCGCTGGTTGTGGAGTGAAATGGCAGGCCGCCGCTGTCTGAATGACCGCAGACGACACATTGCCCCCTAAACCAAGCTGGTGTCCGAGCAAAAGACCTTGCCGCCCTGATATCGTATGGTCGGTGAATAGCCCCATACCACATGGCGGAGATCCGCGCCGCTATTGCGCCCTGTTGCGATCTGTTCGTCGTGAGCGGAAAGCTTCGGTACAGTTTATCCTTGCTGCGGGATTTGGCCTCAGACAGGTCACGAGAATGCGGGATCCAGACGCTCTGTCACATCAATCTGGAACCATCCCGCGGGGCCGCGAGCCCCAGCTTCGACGAATAGGATGACGAACCCAGCCCGCAGTATGGTTCACGCGCTGGGTTTCAAGCAGATGCTTGGGGTGGTGTAAGTTCACTCAGCTGAAGTCTGCCCGACGGTCTAAACCAATAACGTCGGTCACACGCTCGTGGCGGGTAACGTCCCGCGCTTTCGAACTCCGCCCTTGTCACGATCCAGCGTAGTAATCTACCGGTGTACCTCTGAGGAAGAGCATGTTCCCTTGTGCTTTTCCAAAACCCGATGCGTCCCGACAGCGGCGGTTCGCCTAGATGCGCAACATTGCATCGATCGTCAGCGCGTGCAAAAAGATGGATCAAGATATGCGCCGTTAACAGATAAGCGCCGGCAAGGCACGATGCGGCGGCATGGCGGCGATGCGGTCAAACCCTGCTGCCATGCGTTCAGGTTCAAGCAAATACGCAGGGACTTGGGTGTGCTGTGAGCGCGGAGCGTCCGCCAGACCACCAACGCACTTTTTTGTAGGTGTCGATCCAGGCCCGTGCCCATCACCTTGTGCCGGAATGTTGCTGTCCAAGACGAGCCATTGTGGCGCCAACAAGGAAGTGTCGTGCCTACCACAGCCTTTGGAATAGTAACGGCCAGAGTTCGTCATCGCAGGGGCTTCGGGCAACATCTCTTATCAAGAATGTGATGCACCCGCTTTTGACCTGGGACAGGACTGCGTCTCGACGGGCTTTTCAATCCGTCAGAGAGTGTGCGTCTGACTTCAGTTTAATTGTACTACAATTGTAACTCGGATTCGACGGCGACATAGCAACGTCGATCACTCGGCCCCTGAGATCTTCACGGGCCGGGCCAGGTCGTTTTCATATTCGATCACGCGGCAATCGCCGGCATCTCGTCGTTGTACATCTCTCCTGGTCCTTCCTGATAGTGTTCGACTTTTGGCGCTCTAAGCGATCCGGGCGTTCGTGCGCAGGATTTGCATTTCATTGGGTTATTTGACTCTGGCAAAATGATTCTCCAATTGCCAAACATGAACCGAGACCTATTAAGCCCAAAGGCGAAACCTAGAAAGTTCTGTAACTCCAAGCACCCCAGCGGATATCGGGTTTGGTTGCACTTCGATTAGAGCCGATGCTGATGTATTTGTTGTGGTAGATAGGGTGAAGTGTTCGATGATATTTGTCTCCCGCGCAGTGTTTTCTGCACCGTACCGAGATTGACGGACCTAATATACACGCGAAAGAACCTGCGCGCCCTCAGGTGCGGAAAAATTCCCGCAGATTTTCATGCCGCTGAACTTTCATCATGCGCAGGTCCGCTAGTTTATGTCGGGCTGCCTGATTGTGTGGGTGAAGGGGAAACTGCTGAGGTCCGATAATGACATCCTCGAGGGACGTCTATCCACGGGTTAGTCGCGCAAAGTCCAGTCGAGCGTTGATGCCTGGCCGCTATTGCTTTTCGGCTCGTCGCGCCAGGGGCTCTAGCCAGTGGTCTTGTCGCTCATTGCGAAAGGCGAGGCCCCGGTGAGGACGCATTGGTATTTGGTTGAGGCTGATCTCTGTTGATAAATCGACCGCGGGGGAGTCGTCTCGCCGCCCCTGAGCCGCGCCACTTGAGCTGATTGGCGCTTGAGCAGCACGCTCATCGCAGCACGCCCACGGCTCCTTCGATCTCTCTTCGATAGCCTTGAGCTCGCGTAAAATGATGCGCCCCGCACAGGGCATGAGCATGTTCCAACTCCCACGCTTATATGGGCGTAATTAGGATTTCCAGTGGTCGAATTGTGAACCAATTGTCCCGGCACGGTCAGGGACTTCTCTCCCGAGTGATGCAACTAAAGCGCACCGCGCTTGGCGTGCTGATGCGATAAGTTCGTGAAACAGGCCGAGATCGCTGATTGGTGCACGCCAGTGACAGCCCTTCACTCTCAGGCGACACGAAGTCCGGTCTCATCAGATGCGAAACGCCGTCCTTTCAGTGAGCCGGGCCAGAATGTGGGGTCGCTACCGTCACCCACTAGGTACCCGCGCTGTGCTGTTCACCCTCATTGGTCACGCGTCGCCGGCGCATAGGGGCTTCGGGTGGCATCCGAAACCCAAATCACACCAGCAAGTTGGCAGACGATCCCGGGGATCCAGCTGACTGACATCTGCAGTAGAACCGCCGGGCCGCCGAAATGCGTTACCGTAATTGCACGGTGATGCATTGTCCACGCCATCGGAAAGGCGGCCGTCGTCGTGGCGCGGCAATGGTTACAAACAATAAATCGCGCCTTGATGCTCTGTAACCTCCAGGCGCTGACGCACCGGTATCGTCAAAAATTCCTGGACGCCTCTCTCACCCCCTGATCATCCCCGCCGTCAAGCCATGACTGCACAAGCGGCCCACAGGACTCCTGCCTCATGTCGTGTACAACTCAGGCGGTTGCGTCTGACGTAGGGTGGTTCGCCGTCGGTGGCCAGCCTGCCACCACTTTTTCCTTACCGGACTTTACCACGCAGGCTACCGCGGTGCCGGCTTCTTGAACCCATCACTCGAAGGCGGCTTGCTGCTTATTAATGCTGTTCTTTGCCAAACTGGGACTGACGTCAGATCCGCAATTCTTCTTGCGCCATGGCCTCGCCAACGGCGGCTTCCAACTCAGCGATCTCTGCGACAGACCGTGGTCGAGGAGGTGTTTTCAAGAGCAGGCAAGCATACTTGTCCCATTCCACCAACTGAGTCATAGGAGAAATCGTCACAGCGCCACGAAATTCGAGACCACAACAGAAAATTCATGCCGCCAATAGGCCCAAAGACCCGTCCTACACATCTCAAATCTTGAGTCAAAAACCCGCTGTCTACGTGCCCACCGCGCGGTGCCCTTGGGAAGGTTACGAGATTCTTTCACACCAACGAGTCGGACGATTTCCGTCACCTGCCGGCGAATAGTCTGTAGCGCCTCTCCATGAGCTGCAGCCATGGTGCCGGCGTAAACTAGCCGTGGAACGGGATGGCTCGCCCCTCCAGCATTCATCGTGAAACTCTTGTGGCTTATCTACCATTTCGATATGCCTCAGGCCCAACGTTTCGGGTACTGCCCACTTTGGAGGTGAATATATCGGACGGATAGATGCAAGCCTTGGCCCGCCTTCAATCCAGACGGTATTTTTTCCGTCCGAAGCCCGCCAGCAAAGGCTCCAGCACTCGAATCTGCCTCGCATACCAGCCATTCTGTGGATTGGCAGATCGCGAACATCACTGTAAGAGTACTCCTGAAGCCACCCGCCTCGTCGCACCGTAGCGCAAAGAGATAATGCGCGTGCCCGAGCCGGAGCGCTCGGCATTGCCGTCCATGGTTTCAAGCGCTCTTTCGGCCAACTTTTGCCTGTCCCTTCAATGTCGCGGTACTAAGGTGCTGGCGAGGGGGCGTTGCGAACCGCTCCCGCACTTCTCTGCATTCAGAGGTCATTACAAAAGGTCCTGGTCGCTTGTTCGGATCAGTTCGTGCCCTTATTATGGTTCAAGCGGTGGATCCACCCTTCGAAGGCGACAATGCAGGATACGTCCCTTGTACAAAAATCAAGCGTGCCTGCGCGTTCCAGATATTTTCTTATCACCATATCAGGAACTATGGTGCCCCGTTTCCGTGTCCAAGCGATAAGCTGGAGCGCTTATCATAGCCATGACCGGCAATCTTCCATCAGTTTATCACGATGTCTCCGATCCGTTTGGTTGACCCCACTGGCCAACGTAAGCTTGCAGAGTGGTGCTCGGTTGTGATTCGAGCGGGTTTGTAATCGCCATATAATGAATGCTCAAACTCAGCACCCCAACCCAAGCGGCAAAAGAAGGCCTGCCTAGGCTTCGTCTTCCGACTCGTCAAAGTCGTATCTCAGGATGACGCGCTTCAAAACTTGTGCTGCAAAACCTCTCGAAGACAAGCTGCGGATTGCAGGGATGATAGTCGACTGTGATGCCTTCAACTGCGGCATCTTTGGAAAATGGGCACGTATCTTGTGTTCTTCGCTGGCGGCATTAAGGTGTTGATACACCCAACCGTTGCGCAATACATAAATTGCTGACACCTCACTTTCAAGCAAAGCCGTTGACTGACCGTACATTCTGCGCTCCCTGTTTTGATTTAACCTATCCTATCTAGAGACATGCGTCAAATTCGGGACAGATTCGCCAGACGGCTACAATGGGTACGGGTCGTGGAGAGCCATCCTCGGGGTAGCGCACGTGAACCCCTCTTGCGGAGAATGACACTGATGCAACTAGAAGTATCTTCGAACTACCAGAGGCCTTCGGATCCCAGCCATTGTAGTCTCAGAGCTCTCCGTGACTCGCTGCAAGCGGCCCATGCATTAAATTTAGCAAAGCGTGACATTTGTCCTGCCAAGCTTTCTCAAGCTGTATGAGCGATCAGCAGTATGAGTGATGACCTTTTTGTACGCCAAACATCACCTCTATGCAATTCACGCGATTCGGGACTTGAATATAGTCAAGCGCTTGGTTCAAAATCTTGCTAGGGCAATGGCTTTTTAATTTTTTTCAGTCCCCGCGTATCTAGCAATCCGTTTCGAGTCGTCTTGCCGTTTATCGCGGGCTTCGCAGAGACCTTCATTTCGCTTGACGCCCCCACGTTGTTGTGCGACTATCTGACTGCCCACAGGTTACATCTGATCGCCACTCGGGTATTTGCCAGTTTCGAGGGGCATGCAGTCGGCGTATGCAAACTTTGGTTCAGGGCTGCAAACCCCTGCCCATATCTGACGTATGGGCATCGGCATCTTCTATCACACACGATGGAGAAGAAACAGGCTCATTATTCGCCACCTTAGCTATGCAACATGCCGTCCACTCGCAGGGTACTTCCTACTTGCTGCGGACTTGAGGACGGGACGCCGTGGTTGTGGGTTGCCTTGGAAGCACTGCAAGATGAAACCTAATCTGAGATTAGCTGTCGAGATACATTGGGTGGCGATCGCCGCGATATGCTACGAAAGGAAGGACTTGAGCCGCTCATTGGCGGCTGTTGACGGTTCTGGATGTTTGCAGTTCTCCCCGGGACCACTGCTCGCCAGCTGTTTCGTATCAGCGCTCTCATTGGCTGTACGCCCATCGCGGCGCGCAGGCGGTAACTGGTGCAGGCCGCCGTGACCAGCAAAGCGTACAGATCAAGGGGGACTGGCTGCAAACCGCTTGGCAAGATGAGCGGCCGATCACCGCTGGCAATTATGGCGCTGACAGGCTGTATGCGCCGGGTAGCGGTCGGCGGCCATCAGGGGACCTTGGAACCTGTCTCATGCGACTGAAGGAATCCCCGTTTTGACGCCTTGCGCCGCGCCTGCGGGCCTTGCGATCGAGCTGTTTTCGTTCACTTACGATACTGCTCAAAGACAAACGTCTCGTCGTGACGATACCCCGCAGTTTTATCGCGTCCAGAGTCACAGCCCCCGCAGGAAGCGGTGACGCCCAGCGAAAAGCCCGTGGGGCTGCCGGCCAGCCCCGCAAGGCGCGCCGCCGAAGGTCTTTCACCGTGTCGCCCATCGCTTAACGACCCAAGCAAATTCCGTCAGCCAATCCTTGTGTCGCAGCCGTACTTAACGGCGTCCCAGTCAGGCGTTGAAGGTTTATGCCGCGAGATCTTTGCAAAAATTTACCGCTTCACCACGTTGCGAGCGGGCCTCGGATCACAGCCCGCCCGTCGCCACAAAGCGGACAGCTTTCGTCGCCTCCCGATTCCGCTCCTCCAGTGCACCGTCCGGGATTCACGGCTTTCTCATGCGTACTCGGTCTTGATCAGCCAGCAAGCCCGAACTCCCGTTTGCAATTCGTTTGGTTAGGGGAAAGATTCATCCAATCTTTAGATTAAGTCCAGGGGCTAGATAGTCGTGATTGGTCTCTATTGCGCGCTCCTGGTCGTCATGTTCCGTTTTTAATAATCGCATTCAGAGAGCAAGTGTGCCAATAACCCTTTCAGACTGCGAATTGAGCCAAGAAACAGATTGACCCAACGATACTAATGACGGCCTGAATCGGCCACATGCTGCATCTCGACCTCCGCCCGGCTCGGCCTTTCGGTCAGCAAGCCCGCTCTCCAGGACGCTACCCGGCCTGGCTGAGCTAGCCCCCACGGCCGAAACAGGTCTTCCATCTCGTCAAACAACAACACGTGTCCGGACCTTTTGCCCCAACATACGGGAACGCCATGGTCAGTTCGGCTAGGCGTTTCCCGGCCGCGACGGCTCGCCACCGTTCATCGTCGGTTCTCCCACCGCGCGCAATTCCGCACCGCATCTTGCGCGCCAGAACCTGGCGAATTCCGTCTTTTACGGTGCCCGGGGGGCCGTAGAAGCAGGATGTTGCACGCCCGAGTCTTGCGCCGGCCAACGCGCGGGACAGCAAGTCGCGCATAAGGTCGGCATCGCCTTCCCAGTCCCTCGAATCCTGCCATTCAGCTTTGAGGCTCAGCCGGCGCGCGGGAACATCAGCGCGATTAGGTCGGCAATGCTGTCCACCTCTGCCAAAAGTGCGAGGGCAAGCAGGTCCGGACAGGTCAAATGGCATCCGGTTGTGACGACGCCGCAGTTGCGCTGCACAGCCCCGAGGCCCGTAAGGCGGCCCCGAGGCGCGCATGGCGGGCCCGAACTCAGGCTCAGGGCCGCGCCAGGAACCACGGGAACCAGCAGCAGCGGCACCGTGACCTCCTGGTTCAGTGCTCATCGACGACATGTTCGAACCCGTCGGACAGCCTTGTTAGAGGGCAAACGAAGGTCAGCATGGATGTTTCGACGGGACAAACCCGAAGTGACCCCCAAAAAGAGGGGCCGCGTTGCGCTGCACGATCTCGCCTCGCCGCCCCATGCCGAAGCACGAGGTCGCAAGCGATGTCGGATCTTTGTTCCACCATTGGGTGCTCGGCCGGTACGGGGTCCGCTCCGGGGTGCATTCCACTTTCGGTCAGATACTCCAGGCCAGCGGGGTAGCTCCTATTGCAATGCGGCTGCTGACCGAAAACGGTTGCCAGCCGGGCGATCAGATCAAGGGCGAGTATTGTTCGTGGGTCATTGTTCTTGGCTAATTCGCATTAGCTAGTGCACTCTCTGATGCGATATAACGGAACTATGAACGCAGAGGCGCGCATGGACCATCACGACTACTAGCCTGGCTATCTGAGATTGATGATTCTTTCCCCGACCAGCGAATCTCACCGGTTCGGCTGCTGGCTGGTCCAAGCCGGTCGCTGGAAGCGTGATCGGACTGCGGAGGAGCGGATCGGGACGGGCGCGAAGCTGTCCGCATTTTGTGCGACGGGCGGGGCTGTGATCCGAGGCCGCTCCAACGGGTTGAAGCGGTATTTTTGGCAAGATCCTTGCGGGCAAAAACCTTCAACGCCCTGACTGGACGCCCGTTAGCTCGGCTGCGACACAAGGATTGCTGGACGGAATTTGCGGGTCGTTAAGGCGATGAGCGACACGGGAAGGACCTCGGCGGCGCGCTGCGGGGTTGGCCGGCAGCACGGCTTTTCGCTGGCGTCACCGCTTTCCTGCGGAGCTGTGACGTCTGGCGCGGATCAAACTGCGTGGTATCGTCGAGGCCGGACGAGACGTTTGGTCTTGAGCAGTGTAAAGGTGAACGAAAACTCGATTCGCAAGGGCCCGCAGGGCGCGCCCGGCAAGGCGTCAAACGGGGATGTCGCCATGAACAGTTTCCGGTCCTGATGGCCGCGACCGCACCCGGCGCACGTCAGCGCCATATTGCCAGCGGTGCGCCGCCTCAATTTGCAAGCGGTTTTTGCAGCCAGCCTTGATGCTGGACGCTTGCTGCGTCTACGGACGGCTGCCAACCAGTTATCCGCCCTGGCGCCGCCGCGATGGGCGTCAGCCATGAGGCCGCTGAACCCAAACCGGCTGTGGCGAGCGTGTCCGGGAGAACTGCACATCCAGACCGTCAACAGCCGCATGAGCGGCTCAAGTCCTTCCTTCGTCGCCATCGCGGCGTCGCCACCAAGTATCTCGACAGCTATCTCAGATGGTTTCAATCTTGCGTTGCTTCCTAGGCAACCCACACCACGCGCCTGTCCTCGCCGCAGGCAGTAGAATCCTGCGGTTGGACCATGTGCATAGCTTAAGCGAATTGAGCCTGTTCTTCTCATCGGTTTGATAGAGATGCCCACGCCCATACGTCAGATATGGACAGGGGTTTGCAGCCCTGAAACCAAAGTTCGGCATTACGCCGACTGCAATTGCCCCTCGAAACTAGGCAATACGAGTGGCGGATCAGATGTAACCTTGGGCAGTCAGAAATAGTCGCCACACACGTGGGGGCGTCAGGCGAAATGAAGGTCTCTGCGGAAGCGACTGGATAAAACGGCCAGACGACTCGACGGATTGCTGATACGCGGGCCTGAAAAATAAAAGCATTGGGCCTAGCAAAGATTTGACAGCGCTTTGACTTATCAACTCGAATCGCGTGATTGCAAGGGATTTCGTCTCAAAGGTCATCTCATACTGCCTTGATCGCTCACAGCTTTGAGAAAGCTTGGCAGGCCAAATGTCACGCTTTGCATATTCATGGCGCCGCCTTGCAGAGCGTCACGGAGGACTCTGAAACTACAGGTGGGATCGAGCCTCTGGTAGTTCGAGATATTCTAGTTGCATATGTTTCATTCTCACGCTAAGAGGGTTTCACTGCCGCTACCCGAGGGATGGCTCTCCACGCTAGCCATTTGTGCCGGACTGGCGATCTTGTCGAATTTGACGCATGTCTCTGATAGATAGGTTCAAAACAAAACAGTGGAGCGCAGGAATGTACGGTTCAGTCAAGGGCTTTAGGTGAAAGTGAAGGTGTCAGCATTTTGTATTGCCCACGGTTGGGTTCACCACTTCGGACGCCAGCAGAAAAAGATCCGTTGGGCCCTTTTTCCCCCAAAAAAAGATGCGCCCGGTTGGGACGGCATCCAGTCGACTACACCCTGCATTCGCAGTGGTCTTCGAGAGGTTTTGCCAGCACAGTTGAAGCTCATCCTGAGGCGCTTGTCGGTCGGAAACAAGCCTAGGACGGCTTCTTTTGCCGCTTGGTTGGGTGCGAGTTGAGCAATCCATTATTTGCGATTAACCCTCGATCACCCCGAGCACCACTCTGCAGCTTTACTTGGCCGTGGGGTTCAACCACGTCGGAGACTCGTAATGAACTGATGGAAAGATGCGTCATGGCTTATGATGCGCTCAGCTTTCCTTGGAGGGACGGGGCACCATAGTTCTCGATATGGGTGATGGAAAATTCTGGACGCGCAGGCAAACGCTTGATTTTTTTCAAAGGGACTCTGCCCATTGTCGCCTTCGAGGGTGGATCCCACCGCTTTGACCATATGCAGAACTGATCGAAAACCGACCAGACCTTTTTAATACCTACTGAATGCAAGAGAAGTTGCGAGCGCGCAACGCCCCCTCGCCAGCATTATTGTACGGCGACATTGAGGGAGAGACCCCAAATGGCCGAAGGCGCTTGAAACCATCGACGGCATTGCCGACGCCTCGGTCGGGACGCGCATTATCTTGCGCTCGTCGACGAGGCGGTTGGCTTCAGGGATATCTACAGTGATGTTTTCTGAAATCACAAGATGGCTGGATGCGAGGCAGATCGGCTGGAGCCTTGTGCGGGCTTCGACGGAAAATACCGTCTGGAATGAAGGCGGAGCCAGGCTGCATCTTCCTCGATATTCACCCCGAACTTGGGCCTGAGGGCCATCGCAAATGTAAGAAAGCACATTTCAATGAATGCTGAGGGCGAGCCATCCGTTCCAGGCTATACGCCCGGCCATGCTGCGGCTCATGAAGGGCGCCAGCTTTGCCGCAAGGGACGATTCCCGAACTATTGGGAGAACTTCGTAATCCCAAGCACCCCAGGCCGTTAACGGGTTTTTGTTCAGTTTGAGTGAGGTCTCCTTGGCCATTGGGCGCATGAATTTTCTGTGTGGTCTTGGAATTTTCGTGGCGGCTGTGACGCATTTCTCTGAATCAAGTGGTGGAATGGACCAAAGTTTGCGCTCTTGAACACCCCTCGCCACGGCTCTGCGCAGGATCGCTTGAGTTGGAAGCCGCGTTGGCGGAGCATGGCGGCAAGAGGAATGCGGGATCTTGCCGTTCGTCAGTGGCCAAGAACAGCAGTAATAGCAGCAAGCCGCCTTCGAGTGATGGGTTCAAGAGCCGGCACCGCGTAAGCCTGGCGTGGTAAAGTGCCGGTAAGAAAGTGGTGGCCAAGGCTGGCCACCGAGGCGACACCCTACGTCAGACGCAACGCCTGAGTTTTGTACACCGACATGAGGCTGAAGTTCCTGTGGCGCTTGTCAGCATGGCTTGAACGGCGGGATGATCAAGGGGTGGAGAGGCGTCAGGTTTTGACATACGGTGCCGCGGCCTGGAGGTTACAAAGAGCATCAGGCAGCGAATTTAATTGTGTAACCATTGCCGCGCCACGACGAACGGCCGCCTTTCCCGATGGCGTGAATGCACACGTTGCAATACGGTAATCGCATTTCGGGCGGCGGCGGGTCACTGCAATGTTCCAGCAGCTGATCCCGAGGATCCGGGTTCTGCCAACTTCTGTTTTGATTTGTTTGTGCCAACCAGGCCTATGCGCGGCGAGCGCTGAACCAAACTGCCTGGAACAGCACAGCGCGTACTTGGGGTGACGTAGTCGGAACACATTTTGGCCGCTCACTGAGCGCGTTCGGCATCTGGATGAGACCGGACTTCGTGTCGCTGGTAAGCTTGCACTGGCTGCACTCAATCAGCGATCTCGCCTTCACGCATTTATCCATCAGCGCCAAGCGCGGCTGCTGTTTCATCCTTCCTGGACCGGGCGGGACAATTGTTCATGACCCACTGAAATCCTATTACCGCCCATATGAGTGGGCGGTGGATGCTCATGCCCTGTGCGGGCGCATCATCTACGCGAGCTCAAGCTATCGGAAGAGATCGAAACAGTGGGCAGTGCGCGATGAGCGTGCTGCTTCAACAGCGCCCAATCAGCTCAAGTAGCCGCGGCTTCAGGGGCGAGGGCGACCGAACTCCCGCGGTCGATTTATCAGAGCATCTCACCCAAAACATGGGCGATTCCTCACCGAGGGGCCTCGCCTTCCATGAGCGACAAGAACCCACTGGCTTAGATGCTGGCGCGCGAGGCCGAAAAGCCAAGCGGCCAGGCCATAACCTTTTGGTCCCCGCTTGCGCGACTACCGTGATGACGTCCTGAGTTCCTTTACGGACTTCACAGTTCCCTTCACCAACAATCAGGCCGAACGGACCTGCGCATGATTGACGTTGCGCAGTGAAAATCTTTCGGAACTTTTCCGCACCCTTCGAGGGCGCGCAGGTCTTCGCTGATATTAGTCCGTCATCTCGACGGTCAGAAAACACGGGGCAATATCCACGAAACACTCACCCCGATCACCACAACAAATCATCGCTCGGCTCTAACGTCGAAAGTGCAACCCCAAAAACCCGATATCCGCTTGGTGCTTGGGAGTTACAGAACTTCTAGGTTTGCCTTTTGGGGGCTGTTCAGGTTCATTTAGCATTGGAGATCATTTTGCCCAGGTTCAAATAACCCATGAAATGCAAAATCTGCGCCACCCGGATCGGCTGAGCCGGCCAAAATCAGAACCACTATCAGGATGACGGATTGACAAAACGAGATGCGGCGATGCGCGTGATCGGACTTATGAAACGACCGGCGTGCCCGAAGAACTCAGGGCCGAAGTGATCGAAACTTGCTAAAATTGTCGACGTCGATCCCGTTACCTTGAGCATAACTGTACAGATGCGGGATCCTTCGCGAAAGCCCGTCCGGACGCATTCTCCGTCCCAGGTCAAAGCGCGTGCATCAATTCTTGAAGAAGAGTTGCCGAAGCCCCTGCGATGACGGAACTCTGGGCCGTTACATTCCAAGGCTGTGGTAGGCACGACATCCTTGTTGCGCACAACTGCCCTCGTTTGAACAACATTTCCACCAAGGGTCGATGGCCGGGCCTGGATCGACACTACAAAAGTGCGTTGGTGTGTCTGGCCCGTGACGCTCCCGCTCACAGCAACCAAGTCCTGCGCTATTGGTTGAACCTTACCATGGCAAGGGTGTGACCGCATCGCCGCCATGCCGCCGCATTCGTGCCTTGCCGGACGCTTTATGTTACCGGGCGCATATCGATCATCTTTTGCACGCGAGACGATCGATTGAAATGTTGCGGCATAAAACTCGCAGAACCGGCGCTGTTGCGACGCATTCGGTTTGAAAGCACAAGGGGATGCTCTTCTCAGAGGGCACCGGTAGATACTTACGCTGGATCGTGGACAGGCGGAGTTGGACGCGGACGTTACCGCCACGGCCCGTTATTGGTTAGACCGGTGGCAATAAGCGTGAGGACTACACCACCCCAAGCATCGCTTGACCCAGCGCCGGAACCATAGGGGCTGTTCCTGTCATCATTTCGTCGAAGCTGCTTCGCGCCCGCGGGATGGTCCAGATTGATTTGACAGCGTTCTGATTCCCGCATTCGTGCTGTCGAAGGCAAATTCCGCAGCAGGATAAACTGTACCCGAGCTTCCGATCACGACGAACAGATCGGCAAAACGCAATTAGCGGCGCGGATCTCCGCCATGTTGGTAGGGGCTTTTCACCGAACCCATACGATATCAGGGCGGCAGGGCTTTTGCTCCACAGCTTGGGCATGTGTCGTTCTGCGGTCATGATTCAGGGCGGGCCTGCCATTTCACTCCACAACCAGCGCATTTGGGCGCGCAAAAAGGGCACCGTGCATTTGAAGAACATCGGACCGAGCCCGGCCCGCTGGATGCAGATCGTCGACGTTCTGCGGTCACGATGAGCACCTTGCGGGATTAGTCGCGTTCAAGCTGTGCCAAAGCGAGGTGGCAGGTTCGGTTTCAGCCTCCAAACGCTTGCTGTACGACGCAGTCCTGTAGAATTCGTGGACCCGTGCCTGATCTTTGGCAAAGGGCGCGCGGGGCTGGCCAGTTCAGCTGGATTGAAACTTAGCCCACAGGCCCTTCCCTTGTCTCGAAAAACGTGCCCAGCCCCTTTCGGTGAAATGGGCCTTGCGCCCGTTTAGAATAAAAACAATGTAGCCCATAGCCCTATCTGGTTTCCAATACCATTGGTAGGTGCCCGCCCCACGTCACAATCGGTCATACTATATGACCACCTGCCGGGATCTGCGCAACGGATTGCGGGGCGGGGATGAAGGGCCTCAAGATCGACAAGCTTGAACAGCGAACCGCTCGTCTCGTCTCGCCCACGCAGCATCACACTCACCCGTTACCGTGCGGACGAGTGATCATTGTTCCGAAAAACAGCGGTCGAGAGTCGCTTATTTCAGTAGCCTGCTAAGGGACGAATATCGATTGCGGCGTCATGTTGGGGTCTCTTCGTGGGCATTCCCTCAGCAAAACAAACAGAAAATCACGTTGACAATTGCTGCCCCCCTTTGACGCATGTTCAAATCAAATCGCAGAGTTGCGCCCGGAGAGAAATCTTCGCGGCGCCCTTTTCGTTTTCGGCGCTTTTCCGGTGCGCGCGCGGATTGGCCGATGGGTAAAGCACCATGCTTCAATTTCCCGGGGCAAACCAGCGGATTGCGCCCAATGATATTTATCTCCTTGCCGTGGCCTTCATAAGTCGGTTTTGATTAGAAGTGGGGTTGTCAAAATGATTGCGCACGGCAGCGGATCGCTGTTTGGGAATGTGTTCGAGGCGTTTTGGCACAGGGCCCTCATGCCGTCATGCTACCACGAAGATTCCCAGGCGGGGTTGGGGGTGCGGCGGGTCATTGTCTACCAGCCACGGCTATTCGCATCGAGCAGGGTCCGGTGCCATGCTGTCACCCGCGGACATTGCATTGGATTGCGCAAGGCTGAGACGGGCTGCCTTGAGGCGTCTATTAATCCACGAGCGGCGGACGGAAAGTTGATAGGCTCGGCCGGG
>Ga0163217_1058433_pt1 | contig 14627 bp, 16 predicted proteins | sample SynspAceP_FD_185933 | JGI IMG/M metagenome (GOLD analysis project Ga0163217, IMG submission 185933) | Saline lake microbial communities from Ace Lake in Antarctica - Synechococcus sp. Ace-P (PacBio error correction) | ecosystem: Environmental > Aquatic > Non-marine Saline and Alkaline > Saline ... | reverse complement strand
CTGAAGCTGGGGGGTCTGCCGGGCTGGAAGTGAGAAAGCCAGTTCTGGGCCGGCGAAGCCTCAGCGCTGGCGGCCCTGGATTGGAGAGGCTGTTGCAGCGCTGCGGCCCGAGGAGTCTCGGCGTGATCCGATCGCCTGGCGGCCGAATCCGTAGCAGATGGTCGCGGCGCCGGGATCGCCATGCGCGCGGTCCGGCTGCGGCCCTGGGGATGGGGCATCAGCACCGCCAACCTGCATGGGCGGCGAGGGCATCGCCACGCCATGACCAGTGGCCGCCCTGCTTGGTGGATCCGCTGCGGGAGGCCCTGGCTGGTTCGCCGGCCCGGCTGAACAGCTATCCAGCTCGCTTGCGCCAGCGAACTGGGCTGGCGTGGGGTGGGAGCGGCGATTGGCCCGGCCGCACCTGGCTGGGCCTGAGTGGACCAGAGGGGCGACCCGAGCAGGCTTGGAGCGACCTGCTGCGGGGGTCCATTCAAAACCAAGCGGGCAAGGATCTCTTCCGCCCTGCTGTTCGACTATCGCTTTTGAGCGCTATATTGCGCCTCAACCTGCCCTACCTGCTGGGGCATTGGCGCTGAGCTCGCTGCGCCGTTGGAGGGCGTTCCCGGTGAACCGTTTAAAGGGGTTCGTCGTGTTCAGAGCACGCCGCGGAAGCGAAGCCCCGGATCACCGCCGATGCCGAAGATGTTGTCCGAGGCTAGTGGTGCCCGAGCACGGCCCCGATTCCCGAAAACCTCCGAAGAATTGGGGGTGGGCAATGGCCCGGCCCTGCTGGGACGGGACATTGATGGTTTGGCCTGCCGATCGCGATCGCAACGACGTTGCAGGGACCCCGGGGGGGATTTTTTTTTTTTTCCATTCCACCAGGGCCACCTTGGGGACCAAGTGAATGAAGCGGGGGCCATGCCAGGAGCGGAGCGAGCATGCGGAGCAGTGAGTTCGGCCCATCCTTCCGGGGGATCGGGCGGCGGTCACGGCCCGCTTAAGACTTGTTCATCGGAAGTTGCTCGCCTGCTCCGTCGCCGGGCTTCGCTTTGCCTTGCCGGACGCCACTGAACCCCAGCAGCGATCATCAGGTTGCCGACCTGTCAGCAACGATTCGGCGCCGCCGTGGAGGGCGTCCACATCAGCCAGCTGCGCCCGAAGCGCTGTTCAGCGACCACGGCGGCCACGAATCGTCACGGCCACGAACACAAGGTGACTGGGAAACCCACCGCAGGGCCAGCGGGTGGCATCCGCCCACTTACGCCCCCGCCCAGCGCAGAAATGCCAGTAGGGAAGCAGCCGAGATCACGAACAGAAGGGCCAGGATCAATCGCTGCCAGAGAATTTCCAGCAAGGCGATGCCCGGCCAGCTGGAAGCAGGTCCAATGGCTGGGGCTCGGCGGGGCAGCAGTTCCAGGCGGCGGCGGCGAGGGCCAAATGCCCATTAGGGTTGGTGAGGCCTGCAGCACACCAGGCCCTTGAGGGCATCGGATTGTCGAAACAGGTCCAGGTGCAGGCCGCCATTTGGCGCTGACCAGTGCGGCAGCATCCGCCAGGGCGATCCAGCGCCATTGCGGCTCATTCCCGGCCTCTTCCCCCAGAAGGTGATCGCACGATCGCCAGAGACCCACTCAGCCCGAGGCGACTGTGGATCCACCAGGGGGCAGGACAGGGCATGATGTCTCCGCCGCGAGATTTTCCGTAATAGTTACGAAGCCTTGAACTCGGGGCTGTTGGGCGCCCGAAGCGGCCCAAGAACAAGCGATTGCGATGCTGCGCCCTCCCACTATCCAACCACCCAGCCGTGGTGGACCCGTACCCCTTGCCGACCGACGAGGGCTGCATCAAGCCGCGGCTGATTCCAGGGTGTTGCTTTCGTGCTACTACGGCGAGGCACAACCTTTGGCGCATGCGCCCTGTTGGGAGGCCCTGTTAGGGCCAAAACTCCCGGCTTGGATTCGTGTGCCGGTTGACGGCGTTTCGACCAGGCTTGGAAGTATCGAGCGCTGCTTCGCACGGGAAACCACCCAGCCGGGCGCCAGTTGCGGCGGTGCTGGCAGCCCTGGCTCCTGCGGGCCTTGGTTGCTCGGCGGAAGCAGCCTGCTTCAGGACTCCAACCAGCTTCCGCAGCGTGCTGATATTACGCCGCCTTGATCCTGGCGGCCCCGTTTGCGGCGCAAACCCGTTCTCTTCTGGGGCCAAGGCGTTGGGGGGCCCCTGAGCAGGCGTTCGCAGCCGGCCTGTTGGGTCCGCTCTTTTGTTGCCCTGTGTGCAGGCGATCAGCTGGCGCGACGCCGCCTCACGCAGCTGGCCTTCAAGCTGGGGCCTCCAAGGAACGTGGCTTTGCAGGAACCCTGTCTGGTCGCTGGCCGCCCAGCGTGATGGCAGGGGCTGGTGGGCGATTGTGCTCTGCTGGCCGACCCAGCGTTCTACTGTGAGGGCGCCAGTTGGAGGCCCGCTGCTGGAGGCTGTGGATTAAGCTTTTGGCGCAGGGTGCGAGCGGGCAGGTTGATCTGGTTGCCCTTCACCGCGATTCAAGATCGCAGGCCTGCTCTGCCGCCTGGCAGCCGAGGGCCTTCGTGCCCGAACCGGCTAGCTGCAGCGCAGCGAAGAGCGCCAGATCGCATCACCCTGCTGCTGCTTCAGGACCTGTTCAGGTGTGGCGCTGGCTGGTGGTGGCGATGCGCCTGCATGGCCTGATTCCTGGCCGCGCTCGGGGGCCCCCGGGGACGGGCCCCTTTTTTTTTGGGTTTGAGGGCCCCCCCGCTCAGTACGACCCCGAAGGTGGCTGCCGCGGGCCGGTGCAATCGACTTGCCCCTGCCAGGAACTTGACCAGGCTGTTACGGCCAAAGAGCTTGCGGATGCAGGCTGGGAGCAGCAAAAAATGGACCGGCCGTCTATTTACCAACAAATCCGCTGAATTGCGAGGCCAGTATACCGCCATTCACGCAAAGCTCCTAGAATCGTGGCTAAAAACCAGAACTGTTGTTGAAGGCTGGATTAAAACCAACAGAACCCAAACTAATCAGTGCTGTTGGATCGTGGATGACTGACAACTCAAATCAGATTTTGGACAGGTCGATTGCCCAGCTCGCGGGCATAAGGCCCCGAGACCTTTTTTCTGAATGAGTGCGAGCCGTGCTGGTGGCGACGCGGCAGGTCAACCAACGCTTGCCTTCAGCCCACCAAAGGCGGCGCTCCTGAAGGTTCCACCTGCTGGAGTTTTCTTGGTGCGCACGTGGGAATGGCTGAAACGGCCATTGCCGTTGTTGGCGCGCTTGCCGGGTGAGTTTGACAAACCCGGGACATGACAATTCAATTCAGACACGACAACTGGCACCAAGCCCAACCAACACTTTATCCAAAGGAGTGGGGAATCTCTTGCATGGAGTGCCCGAAAGTCCGGCAAGAGATCCTGCGGCGACAGAAGCTCGTTTGCATCAGCGCCCATCAATCGCGCTGCGCTTGCTGGAACCAGCCAGCTCGCTGGGGTTCCAGACGGCCCACGAGCAGGGACGGCGCCATCTTCATAGATTGGCGGGTGAGCTCGTCAGCAAGCTGGGCGCCAGTGGGGTGAGGTGCCGCCGCGGTGATCACGGCTCCGGAACGAGAGCTGACACCCATTCAACGAAGCGGGTGCCGGCGGTTGATCAGCAGCACGTGATGGTCGGGACAGGCCCGGCAACCGTTGCTCCATCAGGGCTCCCATGTCGTTGAGGCGGCGGCATCTGGCTCGGGGCAACCAGGATCAGGGCACGCAGCGGGCGCTTTCACCCTGAGTGCGCACCTGCAGGGTCACCTTGTCGTTTGGCCAGGGCTTCTTGAACAGGCTGCGCAGTTGCTCGGAACTGTCCTTGCCCTTGCGGCGTCGGTGATGCGGCTGTCTTCCTCCTGCAGGCTCTCGTCAAGTTCGGCATCGGACGCGCCGGAAGTGAGGTCCTCATGGCGCCGCTTCGAGCCAAGGGGCATGACTGAGGCGTCAAGAGTGAATCGGCCAGGCAGCACTTCGGCCCCCTGCCCCTTCCACAGCGCCAGGGGTCCGGCTGGCCGGCTCATCGGTGGCAGTAGAGCAACCCGTTTGTCGTTGTCTGCCGGCAGGCGGCGTGCGGTAATCGGCCAGGGTGGTGAAGGCCGACTCCCGCGTGGTGCCGAACAACACCAGATCCGCTACCTGTTCGGGCGAACTTCTCGATCTTCCATGGCACGCCGATCTTTGATGAACGGCGCAATTCCCCTCCCAGAATTTCGTTAGTGTAACGCTCGGGCTACGTACGCGAATGCAGCTTGCTTTGAGGCGATCCCCACCTTCTATGGCCACGAAGCCCACCGATCGAGCGAACACGCCGGTCGGTCTGCAGGGCGCTTGCGGCTCACGTTCAGAGGGATGTCGGGTGAATCAAATCACCGCCCGCGCAGGGCAGCAGGTAGGCGGGCACCCACTTCCTTGATCGAATCGCTGACAAACACCTGAGTGCAGTACAGCCGGATCTCGCCATTTCTCCCCAAATCACCGCGACCGCGTCAGTTTGGAAAATAGAAGAATGCCTGAAGGTGTAGGGGTAATCGGTGCTTGAGGTTGACCCCAGAGCAGCGGATCGCCTTGAAAGGGGTAAAGATAGCGATAGAGCTTCGATGTAGTCCTTGAGTCGGTGAGATCACGGGCGTCTGCGCCAGGGAAGCCTGCACGCTTTGTTCACCGTTATCGCCTTCCAGCTGCACTTCTACGGGCAGGAAAGTCGCAAGTTAGGTGCGTGATCAATGCCCTTGATTCTTGCGGGCTCGATATTATTCGTAGTTCCTCTTCCTCAGTTGCAGGATGATGTCGGGTTCCCGAGTGTGTCTCGCTCGCCTTCTTCAAGGTATTAAAATTGGGAGAGCCATCACAGCTCCAGCGCAACCGCCTCCGCTTCTGGGCGAGCGCTCAGCGAAACCAGTTCCACCTTGGCGGCAACATGAAAGCTGGAATAGAAAGCCAAGCCCGAAATGGCCGGATGATCGCATCACTTCGCGATTGTATTCTCAAGGAAATTCTTCGGCGCTGGAGAGGCCAACCTGATTGATGATAGCGCTTCACTTCATCGCGCGAACCATGACCAATGCCAGATTGGTCGCTGATGGTGACAGTTTTGTTCTCCCGGTTTTCGATGCGGATCTGGATCTTGCCTATCTTCGCGCCTCGCTGCAATCACCGGCCATTCGCCGCCATAACGGCGCTTGCTGATTCGCATCAACGCCATGCTTCACCAGCTCCGCCAGGACACACCTCATGGCCTGAATAGACGGCCTTCTTGATGATCGGGAAAATTGTTCTCGCGTGTGTTATCTGAAATCTGGCCCTGTTCCAGCACCGTTCATGGGAACAAGGAAGAAAAAAGATTCACAAGGAGACCTTAGGGAAAGGGGCCGCCGGCCATAAGCCGGCCGAGGAGGGGTGGACCGAACCCTAACCCGCTCCACTAGAGCCCGCGCGAAACCACTCGTAGCCCTTGTCCATTCCCAGGTGCCGCTGCAGCGTTTCCAGGAGTGGCGATCACCTGGGGCCGGGTGACCCATTTGGCTGAGCTTGATAGCCGAGCTTTGATCGGAGGCCGTTGGCCAGGCGCACAGAGCGCTCCGTTGAACCACCGGCAGCGTGCCCCCGTTTCATGCCCGTTGGCCAGCAGGGTCTGGGGTGATAGATAAGGGCTGCGGCGATATCCCAGAGTGGAGAAGTACTGCGTCGGCTGAAATTCAATCGCCAGATAGCCGCCCAGGCTGGAGGATTCCCCGCCAGGCTGAGCAACACGGACCAGTGCGACCCCCGACCAGGCCACGATTCGCCGGCCACAGACCTCCACAGGCAGACATGGCGGGATTGACGAAAAATCATGCTGAGGGCAACGCCGCCAGATTCGGCCAGGCTCAAGTTTCAGCGGGGCTAGGCTCACCAAGTCCATCGACCTGCAAGCCGAGTAGCTCTCTGGATCAGCCGGGGAACTCCGTTGAAGCTCATTGACCAGAAAGTTCTGCGTCTGCGATCACTTGATCACGGCGGAATTCGGCACCGGATCCTGCTCTGCATCAGGGCCTCGATGCTTTCATTTCAGTGTTGGGTGGCGTGGGCCCACGGCTTTCTGAGGCCGTTCAAGGCGCAGCCTCCCTAGCAGCAGCGAGGAGCCGCCCACTGACGCCAAGCCCAGCCATTGGGCCGCTTCACAAGAAAAACATCCGCGCAGGCAGGCGCAGAGCCACCAACCCGCCAGGGAGAGAAACCGCATGGGCTGATTCGTTGAGCAGGAGGCATTGGCGGGGATCGTGGCCAGTATGGCTGACGCGCAGGGTCTGACCAACTGCTGATCCCGAGAGGTTCGGCCGAAGCTGAACAGACCCGATAACCACCAGAACTGGCCGGCTTGTACGATGGCCAGGCTGTGATTTCAGGCTGAAACCCAGTAACCACCAGCATCAGGCTGGTACAACCAGGCGATGGGCCGAGAGCCCGGCCGTTTCTGGGGTTTTCCGCTGGCGCGCAGCCGCTCAAGATCGCCCGCATCGGACACAGGCGCCGCCGGCGTTGGTCGAAGAGCAGGACGATCCCAGACCGCGAGATTTGGCGGCGTAGAGAGGCCCATCAAGCCGAAGTGGCCAGTCCCCCGGCCCCCTGCCAGCCAGCCCCCCAGGGTGAACAGCTCGCCGGTTGGCTCCCTCGCGGCCGTCGAACACCGGATTTGGCGTTATAGATCTGCAGGCCGCTGCCGGCCATCGAGCAGCAGCACGGGCCAGTCAAGGACATGAAGACCCGGGTCCAGCCCGGGCATTTCCCCGAATCGGGGCAAGCTTTTCGGGCCGTGGCCATCGACTCAGCCGTACGCTGCAGGTCGGGGCGCTCTTCAGCCAGGATGCCCTCTCTACCGGCGACCTGCAGGGCAGATTTTGCGGCAATCGATGCAGGTGTCCGAAGATCGATCCAAGTAGAAAACTGAGTCCCCTTGCTGTGGCGCCCTCGCCGGGGTGAATTGCAGCCACCGGGCAGGCATCGACGCAGTCAGACACGCCCTCGCAACGTTGGTGACGATTGGTGTGGGCCATGGCGCGGGCTGGGCGTTGATTCGACCCGATTCCTATAAATGTCTGGCGCAGGCTCGGCCAGAGCCAGTCCAGGCGCTGCTTGCCCCTGGCGCTGGCATGGGCCTCGGCTCCGGTTTGTTCAAACAGGGATCGGGAATTCAATTCGAACGACTGGCCCAGCCGATGCAAGGGCTTCCAGCCCTCTCCAGCGCTGCGGCCAGGCCGCCATGGTTGGCTGCCTTGATTTGGCGTAGAGCCACCAGTCGCAGATCCCTGGTGGGATGCGAACCCGGTTGGCTCGGGTCGATCAGGTCACGGATTTCCTCGATGCGGAAGCCGAATCCCACCCCGGCTTGCCTTCGGCCTGGATCAGGGCAGAAGCGCTCCACCAGGGCGTCGGTAACGGCCACCGCTAGGCAATTTTCCACGGCGCCTTCCTCGCCCTGGCAGACGAGCTTGAAGACGATTTCCGTCGTGTAGTTGAACTGGGGCTGGAAAGCTGGGGTTCGGAGTGAATCCCCCACTCCGAGGCGCTCGGCCACGTGGCGCGACGATATCTCCAGGGGTTGGCCAGCTTTCCGCGAGCAGGGCGAGTCGGCCCAATTGCCGCTGCAGCTTCGGCAGCAGCCCGCGCCGGCTGGCCCCGCAGCATGCAGCAGCTCCTGCAGTTTGGTGCACGTCGACCTGGCGCAGCTTCCAGGGCGCCGATGGCCAGGGGGTTGAAATCAAGCCGTGAGGGCCTGCCGGCAGGCGTGGCGCTGACTCCGCCGGCACCCGATCGAAGCAGGCCCGAGCACGCCGTGGTGACCCACCAGCAACAGCGGCCGGATGGCTGGCCTTGAGTCCCAGGTTTCGGATGCAGGCCAGCAGCGCGCATCAGCTCGGCCATCGGCCGGCGGCGAGCGCACCCCGAGCAACTCCACGCCCGCTCTGCAGCCGATTCGCTGATGCGCTGGCCGCCGGCCGTACGCCGGTGAAGGTGTGCGAAAAAATCGCAAGCCCTCAGCCACACCGCAGGAGGGCCGTAGGCCTGGAGGCCCAGGCGGGTGGAGGGCGGGCCACGCCACAGATCGGGCGCCGTCAGCTCTGGCCGCAACCCAGCGGTTCTCGACGCCAATCGCAGCACATCGTTCTGAAGGCTTGGCTGGCGCAGCAGCTGCGAGCGTGTCGAGAGTTGTTCAATCGGCCGGCGGGGCCACTTCCTGATGCCCCAGGAGCGATTGATACGTTGCCAGTTGGGCGCAGAGGCGGCGGTTGCGATCCACCTGCCGGGAGTTGAGATCCCTGCACCGGCGGCGGGTTTGCAAGGCCATGGGGAACGGCAGGAGCGCAGATGGTGGTCTTGGAGCGATACCTATGGAAAGGCTCGCTTCAGGCCACCTCGTCAGGCTTCCGCCTCAGGGCCAGGGATGCCGTAGCAGGCGCCCAGGGCAAGGGGCGGCATTGGGGGCCAGTCCAGCCATCAGGGGTTGGTGAAAGCCCGGGAAGCCCGGAAGGCGATCAGCCGCCCTTCGCCTGAGGCTGCAGGGGCGATCCGTCGTAGCGAGCTCACCACCCGCCGGCCTGCTTCAACGAGCACCACACCGGCGGCGAATGTTCCCAGCTCGAGAGCCCGCGTTCAGTAGCATCGAAGCGCCGGCGGCCACGAAGGCCAGAATCCAACCGCCGCTGAGCCGCCACGCCGTACGCCACGGGTGCGGTGGGTGAACCACAGAACTCGGCCGACGTACGTTTGGTGTCGGGCTGGCTTCTGGCGAGTTCGTAGGCGAAGCCGGATGACCAGCAGCGACGCTGGCCAGATCGCTGCAGCCGCTCACCTGAAGGCGCTGGTCGTTGCACCAGGCCACCCAGGACGGGGCGCCCAGTAGCACTGGCCAGGGCCGGGCGCCTCGAATTGGCACCAGCAGCGGCAACCCCCGCCAGGTTGAGGCCCCACCGAGGGTGGCGAAGAAGGGGTAGGAGTGCCGCGCGTAATATGGTCGGTGCCATCGAGGGATCGACGCACCATTTCCAGCGCCGGCCTCGCTGGGGTGGGGCCGGCCGCCTTTCCTCGGCCAGCACACCGAGCTCGGAGCGTTTCTGGGCGAGAGCACCTCCAGCACCGACCGCCCTCGGCAGCCAGATCTAGCTTCTGTGACCAGATTCCAGCCGCGGCTTTCTCAGCGGATCTGCTCAAGCATGGCCATAGACTGCTGCAGTACGGCAGCTCGGCGGCGGCGGCGGAACGGGCTACACCAACTGAGTTCGTTCGATTCTCAGTTGGAGCCAGCCCCCGAGGCGGCCAAAAGGCCTGATCGGACAAGGCCCTGATGGCCTGCTGCCCGCCTCCAAGCGTCTGTGCTCATTCTTCTTCGACGGTGTGTTAGATAGACCGGGCGGACCTTACCCCGCCCGAAAAGCGACCGAAACTGAAGCTCGTAACCTCGTTCTTCGTCCTGGGTTTTCCACCGCAGCGGTTCGGTGGCCCTGGCGACGCATTAACAAAGCCATAGCCCCGCCCGCACGCTCGTGGAGGAGGCCAAGAGAATTCCACCTTGGTCCGATGCGGCCTCAATCACCCGCACGGCGAGGTGGTTGCAGCCACCATTTCGCAAGCTGAAATGGCAGCGTCGCCCTGTTGCTCGGAAAGCTCGCAAAGGGATAGTAAGTCGCCACTAAACGAAGGACACGATACCAAAGGCAAATCACCACAAGAGTTCTTGGCTGGCGCCAGTAGGACCGTGATCGGAATCAGTTTTCGCATAGCGGACGGCGAGAACGTCAGAAGGGCTGACTGCTACCATTTGCCACGTGGCCTTGGTCTGCGATGGAGAGGTTGGCCGAGTGTCGATTGGCGCAAGCCACTGAAATCTGATATAGGGGCAACTCTAGTCTGAGGGTTTCGAATCCCTCCCTCTCCGTGAGTTCAATCCAAAAAGCCGGCCATTGGCCGGCTATATTTTCTTGGGCTCTAAAAAGCAAAGAAAAGTCCCTACAAGTGGGAATGGCAAGGAGTTTGAAATTTGTGGCCATAAGATGTGGCCAATAGTGTGGCATTAGATTGTGGCCATAGATTGTGCCAGTAGAATAACATCCCCAAGCAACGAACGAGTTTCAGCCGAAGCGGCCCGGTGGGACGTATCCTGAGGTGGCTTGTTGGAGCGGTTGAATGAAGATTCTATTCGGTTTCGGCAAACTCGACGAGATATCCCACTTTGCCGCCGTACCACCATTCGACGGCCTCGGCATTGAAGAAAGCCGTTTGATTCAGACACCCGCACCGCCTGCTGGCATGTTGTGGGTTCCACGATCCACGATCGAGGAAGTTTTTCTTGAGTATCGTTGCATCAATTCTTCATCTTCAGTGTGGAGATCGCGATTCAAGGAAGACCGGAACACGGTTCAATCCAATCAGAATCACCTCCGGTTCGATCGCCCAATCGCCCGGGTATGCAGAGGCCGTTGCTGTGGCCGCGGAGAGGGAGTTGCCGCTTTTCCTTTGATTGTTGTCCTTGGTTTTCCATCCCAGATGAAGGCCTGCGCAGCGAACTCTCCACCAAACTCATCCATGTCGCCCGTGAAAGCCGTTGATGCGGGCACCGAAGGCGATGTTTTCGTAGATCGATTTCGGGAAAGGATTCGGACTGCGGAAACACCATACCGGATCGACGCCTCACCCTCAAACGGGATCCACCTCGCGGCGTAGATGTCCTGGCCAAATCAAGATCACCCGGCCCTTGAGAGTGCAGCCCTCGAATCAGGTCGTTCTCCGGTTGAGCCCGCGCGCACGCAGTGGACTTGCCACAAGCCCCGAAGGTCGATGAAGGCCGTTCACCTTGCCGCGGGGAATTTCAAGATAGACATCACGAACGGCCTCGAAACTGCCGTACTATCGGTGATTTCTCAGGGACAGGCAGCTCCTGGTTCCGTGATGGCTGGGTCTTGGCGGGGCCATTCTCAGGGTCATGGTGAGAGGGCCGGGAAACGGCGGAGGAAAGGATGGATGGAGCAGATGACGCTGAGATTGGTGGGCTCACATTGCTTTTGCAAACGGGCAGCCAGCGGGCCAGGAGGTTGGCTCCCAGGATCAGGAACCACCAGCCACAACGAGGCTGCCCAGGCGAGTTTCGTTCTGGGCATTCGAATGGCATGATCCGCAAAATTATAAATTAATACGACATCGTGGCGATCGGATGGAAGACCCTTCAGGCCAGAAGGAAGTGATGTGAAAAACAGTGCGTGTTGGAAAATGAGGGTTTGCTGTTTCACGGCTGCACGCGCAATCCCCAGCACCACACCGGTGGCAATCGGTGTGAAGGCGCTGGGAAGGGTGATGGCCGCGTGTCGTCACGAACTTGAAGCTCCCACTCCGATTCGGCCCCCATGCTTGAGCGCTTTGGGGCACCAGCCTGAGACCCTCGTCTGGTGGTTTTGATCACGGTGGGCAACATCAGGATCGCCAAGGCCATGCCCCCTGCGGCAGCCTGTACGACTGACCAAAGAACAACCCGGGTCGCCCGTTGCCCCTACCACAAAGACGCCGCAGATTGATCGGACGGCACCCCGCGAGGATGTCGTTACCCAGGCGGATGAACTGGGCAGGAAAGGACCCGCTTTTGGAATATTCGTGCCAGAAAAAATGCCACCACCAACCGCCAACTGGAATGGCAATCAGGACGCCACCAAAGAGTGCCACGGAAAACGTGCCGATGAGGCGTCTGGCCGATCCTCCTCCCATCAAGACCGGGAGCCGGCGGCGGTATGGTGAAACAGAATTGATGCTGATAAGCCGCCCCCCCTGCAGGGAATCACGTAGATGAGGACAAGGAACAGTGGCAGCACCGCGATCAAGCTGAAGCCACCAGCAATCGTGGTGAACAGTCGATCCAAGCGGTTTTTGCGTCTTCAGCGACGAGATTTCAAGCACAGGGATGAATGCTTGATGGCTGGGGTCAGGGTCGCATCGAATTCAGGATCTGAGAGTTCGGGTTTCTGTGGGTATGGATTTCTGATAAGTATGATTCAGAACCAATGAAATAATTAATCGAGCTGAAGGTTGAACGATAATAGCGGAGGCTGGAGCTTTTGGACAATCCACTTGCGCCAGAATATCAACCGTGAAGGTGAGCAGGCATCAGGAATCAGGGCTGCGATAGAGAAGGCTGACACCTGAATGCCGCTGGATTCGCCAAATTGCGTTGGCCAGCATCGGCTGAGATCGTAGTTGCCGTGCACAACAGCTGAAATTCCGTGAGTTGCCGATGATCAATGCGTCACCGGCCATGGTTTTCCCCCAATGGCAACGCCGAGGGCCAGACATGACCCCTCCATTGATGGCTGGAAATCGCGGCGGTGCAGAATCACTTGAGATGGCAATCCAGCGGGTGCTTGCCAACGCCGTAAGCCCTTGGCCGTAGGGCCGTGGGCACCTTGGTTGAGGGCGTCGCGGGAAATGGCCTGATTTGATCGGCAGAAATTCATCACCACCAGGATCAGAAATTCGGCTGGGGCCATCCGCCGGACTTTGGCTGTTGCTGACAGTGGGAAACCAAGCCAGGGAGGCAGGAGAAAGTGAGGAAAGGGCCGAAGGATGGGCTCCTCACAAGATGGCCCAAAGGCCAAGCACCACTGAGGGGATCGCAGCCAACAATTCCACCAATTCACCCCTGATGATGTCGCGCCAGCGGGTTGGGATCAGATTTGGCGTGTGATTGAAAATTGCCGTGCCAACTCCAGCGGAACCGCATCAGCAGCGGCCAACACGACCACACCAAAGTCCCGTAGATCGCCGTGAAGGCCCGTACTCACGGTGACCGGGTTTCCAGCTGGAGGTGGTCAGAAATGTTCAGCCCGAGGCCGTTGATTCGCGTCTTGGGCGCCTTGGAAACACAACAAAGAAAAGATCCCCACCAGAACGTGGCGACGGTGGAGGCAGCAGAATGGTAGACTGCGCGAAAGCCACTGTTCAATCCAGCGTTCTGGAGGCGGCGACCACTTAATTTTGGAGCGATCCACAGGTTGGCTCCGTCTCATCGCAGGAGCAGGGGAAAAAAAAGTAGCCATCGTCAAAAAGTTTCAACACCTGAAACTAGCGAAAATCTAAAAAAACTGACCCACCCGCTTCCATTCCACTAAGAACGCAGTTAATCCCCCAGTCTCCGCACTGATCCCCTCGGCCCTCGGCCGGCTGGAGGTGCGGGGCGGCCTCTGGCCGCCTCCCCTCGGCCACAGGCCTGAAGAGCGGTAGTTTGGGTCTTCCGATTTGGAGGTTTCCAGGGGGCGGCATCGTTTGGCATCGACTTGGGCCCACCAATTCGGTGTGGGCTGTGCTCGGAGGGTGGCAGGCCTTCAGGTCATTCGCACATGCTGAAGGCAAGCACGCCAACACTCCTTTCGGTGTTTCGGTTACAGCCCGGAGAGCAGGAGCTGGCTGGTTGGACGCTGGCCCGGCGCAGCTGGCTGAACCCCCGCAACGAGGCTTCGCAATCTCAAGCGGTTCCTTGTTCGCAGTGGGGTGAGCTTGTAGGAGAGCCAGCCTCGCTGTTCCTTTACACGATCCGGCCAACGAACCAGGGCAATGGCGCGTGATCTGCACCCGTCAACGGGAAACGCGGGAATATGCCCCGAAGAAACGTGCTGGCCAAGCATCCTGCGGGGCAACTTGGTTTGACGATGCCGCCACCTTTACCTCGGCGAGCTGTGGAGCGGCGAGTGATCACCGTTCCCGGCCTATTTCAACGAGCCAGCGCCAGGCGACCAGGAGATTGCCGGTCGCCTGGCGGGGCTTTTTCCGTGGAGCGCATTCCTCAATGACCCACCGCCGCGGCGGTGGCCTACGGCTTCGATCGCAGTGCCGTGAAGCGGGTGCTGGTTTTCGATCTTGGCGGTGGCCACCTTCGACGTTTCCGGTGCTGGTATCGCCAACGGACTCTGTGTTCGATGTCAAGCCACCAAGCGGTGACACCCAGCTGGGTGGTAAAACGAACTGGGAATCGCCGCATCGTCGATTGGCTTCGCTTGAAAATTATCGAGGCAGACCCATGCCATTCGACCCTTCGCGCGATCGTCATGCCCTGCAAAACGCCTCAACGAAGCGGCTGAAAAGCCAAAACAGGAAGCTCTCCGGTGTTCAGAGCACCCCAGGTGTTCGTTGCCTTTCATTTGCCACCGGCCTGAGGGGACCGCTTCACATGAATGCCAAAAAGCCTGAGCGCACGTCGCCTTTGAGATCCCTTTGCCCGATTTCTGCTCGATCGGCTTGCATCAGGGGCCCGTGCAAGCGGGGCGCCCTGCGGGATGGCGGGGAACTGGACGGCTGAAAAGAGGATCGACGATTGTGGTGTTGGTGGGGCGGCGGCACCCGCATGCGATGTTTCAGGAGATTGTCCGGACGGACTGATCCCCGAGGGAAAAGGCCCTGCCAGTCGTCAATTCCGATTTTGAAGGTTTGGGTTGGCCGATTTGGTGCCGCCGTTTTCAGGGGCCCGGGCATTCCTCACCGGGAGGGGGAGGGCCTTTCCGGGGGAACCTTTGAGATTTTGGGCTTTCCCCAAAAACCGGATTTTTTGTGGTCGCCCTTTTGGTCCAAAAATCTTTCCTTTTCCTTTTTATTTTA
>Ga0163217_1039027_pt1 | contig 14630 bp, 19 predicted proteins | sample SynspAceP_FD_185933 | JGI IMG/M metagenome (GOLD analysis project Ga0163217, IMG submission 185933) | Saline lake microbial communities from Ace Lake in Antarctica - Synechococcus sp. Ace-P (PacBio error correction) | ecosystem: Environmental > Aquatic > Non-marine Saline and Alkaline > Saline ... | reverse complement strand
GCGGCTTCGGATGCGCGCGGGGCTCGCTTGTGGCTTCAGGGCCGAAAAGCGCGTTCTTTCAGCCGGCCCCAAACCATGGTGCTCGACAGTGACGCGGCGTGATCCGAAAGGCATGGGGCAGCAAACCACATTCGCTGTTTTCGGGGCCACACCAGGAGCCCAGCAAGGGGCAGGTCCATTTGCGCGCGGGCACCGCCCCGCCTTGGTGGCTCGATCAGCACGGCGAGGGCGCCCACGGAATTTTTTGGTCCTGTTGCGAAAAGGGAGGCCTGTGGGATTGTCTTCTCGGCTCCATCTTTTTGCTTCGGGGCTAATATGCGGTGTCGCGGGGGTCTGCCGTCATCGTGTCGATGATAGTCTTGAGTATGATGGCCGGGTACGGTTGGATCCCGTTCTAATCACTAGTGGTGCTTGTTTTTGGCCCCACCCAGGCAGCTCCACGGGGGTGCGCAGGTCAGCGCGACAGGTGGGCCTCAGGCAAATTAAGAGGCTCACCAAAGCGGGCCAGATCACAGATAGCCCGACTCCGCGACCGGTTTCGACAGCGAGGCCCGCCTGCAGCCCGTCGAACTCAAACGTTCGCTTGTCACCCCAACGCGGCCCATTTTCAGCTCGCATCCTCTGCACCACCGAAGAAAATCTGGCTGGTGTATCCCTTAAACCGCATCAGTGAGTCTGTTGTGCTATTGGGAGGCCCCACCACACAGCAGGGAAGGAGCCGACCTGCATGAAGGACCATTTCTGAGCTTATATGTGTTTTCGCTGGGGGCAGGGGGGGGGCGGACCGCGGCCACGCCCCTCAAAAGCAAAACAGCAGGCAGAACTGACCGCCACCAGGGCAAGGCAGGGGCAGGCCATTGATCAACGGCCAACGGGTGTCGTAGTGGTGGCGGTGTATTATTCAGTTATGTGATGTATGTGCGCTGTCGCTCTTGGCCGAGTAGCCGGGCGCCCGATGTCAACGGATCTGTTTTGACCGGCCCCGGCTCTTGCGGGAGCGTTTCACTGACAGCGGGTGACCCAGGGCGAGCAAAAAAGCCATCGAATCTGGTGGCCGGGGCCGCTGAAAGCTGGCGGCGACCAGATGCGGTTTGGATTCTGGTGACGTTTACCTCCAGTGGGGCCAGTGGGCGGCAAAAGGGTTCCATCGCCTTTCATTGTTGGGTGTGGGTATTGTTGCCTTCGTTGCCGTATGGGGCCGAGGTGTTGGCGCTGTTCTGTCGGCTTTTTTTGTGAGGTTGAAGCTGTGAGGGTGTTCTTGCCGTCACGCTCGGCCCACCAAGGTCCAGGGGTTTTCGTGTCTCTCCTTTTCTTGGTGAGTGTCGTCCGATTTTTCTAACACAACCGCCTCCCGGGTGTGCCCTCCAGGCCAGGGCTGAACGCCCGCCGAGGGGCTGGGGAGACGAAGTCGATCGCCAGGCGGGGACCAGGGCCCGAGAGGGGCCGCCGGGCTCGGCCAGGGATGCTGTTGAACGGGCCGGCCGACCACGCCCGGAGTTTTTGGCGCTGAAACCGGGCCGGAAAAATTTTTGGCCCAAAAAAATTCCCTGGGCCGCCAGCACCCGTCCAGCCGAGCCCAAAAGCACGAGTTGGCGAAAGCACCGCAGCGGGAGCGGACACCAGGGCGCGGGCTGGAGTGCAGGGGCGGTGCGCAGATCAAGATCTCGGGATCGTCCTGGCAGGCGATGCGGCGCTGTCTCGTCTTTCGTATTTCGTCAGGGAAGGCGGACAAAAGGCCGCGAGGCGGGATTCTCGGCCCGCAGGGGCGGAACTGAAACGCGCGGCGCTGACGGCTTCCAAGCAAGGCAACCGGAACCGAAAAAGCCGAATATCGAAAAAACCCGCTGACCGGCGGAATTAGCCCTGCCAATGTGCGGCAAAGAAGAAGGGGCCAGCCTCATGCAACCAAACGATTTTTCAGGGCAGGCAGGATTCGCCCAGAACTGAAGAAACAACCCCTGCAGACCGTGAGCAAGGGTGCCTCATTGTGGGAGGTTGCAAAACCCGCCCGCCCGGGGTCTGAAAGGCGGCTTGGGTAGTGTGGGGAGGCCGTAGAGACGGGTCAGGTATTCTCGCAAGCGACGGGTTCAACCAAGGCCCGATTGTTAGGACAAAGCGCCTGCTGGGCGAGGCAGGACGCTGCCAATCGGCTTGGCGTCGTTTCGAAGCAGGGGCGCCAATTTCGTGGCCCCCACGCCAGGGGGCCCGCTCCGATGAGGTGTGAAGGCAGGGCGGCCGCTTCTTCTTTTGCCCAAGCCTTGTCTGGGCGGGATGCGAAGCGCGGGGGCCTTGAAGTCCAACCGGCAATTGTTTTGCAGGCTGGAGATTATCCCGATATGGCGCGGCGGCCGGGGGCAAAAGGGCCAAACCTCCAGATCAAAAAGGGGCGCCGCGGAGAAGTCCAGATCACCGGTGGCAGAAGCATCCAACACCCGGATTAGGGCGCAGCGTCCAGGGGGGGGCGCGCCAAGGCAAAGCCCTTCGGGCGCTTCGCGGTTGAGTGGGGGCTTGGGCGGGCCTCCGACCGCTCTGGGGCCTGCAAGAGACCAGTACAAAGCTCCACCTTGTTGAAAACTGGTGCGAGGGCGGATCAAGGCCGCGGGTTCCACGGCCGGTAGGTACCCCGCCCTCTGGGCGGGACAGCAGGGGTGTAAAAGCGGCGTATTGAGCGGCAACGTTGTTCGGGCCGGCCGAATCAGCTCGTCCGCGGGTTGAAACGAGGTGAGGCAGGGCCACCTCGTCGAGTGGCTCCCAGAAGGTCGTCGTCGGGCGCAAGCGGGAAAGCTTTCTTCGGCGCAATTTCGGGGCAGGGCTGGGCCGGGAAGGATCCAAATCAGAGCTTGCGCTGTTTCAACCAGGGAATCTGCGGCATCACCTCCCGGGTAGCCGCGGGCCGGTCCCGTCGCCAGGTCGGAGCATCAGGGCTTTTGATCAGGGCCGCGCTCCAGGGCGAGCGGCCCTTGGGACCAGCAGGGTGACAAAGCGGCTCTGGCAATCGCGCAACGGGAGCGCGCTCGCTGTCGACCTTCAGGGGGGCCCAGGGCTCTCGGCCGAATCTGCAGTTTGGTTTTCCTGCAGGGCCCCCGCCCTGGGCGAGGCGTTCCCAAGCGGACGCACTTTCGATTGTTGTCGGGCTTCCGATCGTACCCTCCGGGCAGTGAGGGGCGACGAGAATTGGGGAAAAGCGAGCAGTTGGTCGGCGCAGGCGGGTTTCCGAGGCGCTCATTCTCCCTCCTTCTTTCAAAGCAACCCCCCAAACCTGCCTTGTTTATGAGGGGCGAGTTGCCCTGGAGTCGGCGCAAGGCGCCTTGCACCTCACGGCTGTTGGGGGGCGCTTATCGGCCGGAGCGCAATCAGCTCTTCACCAACTGACGCCCCACCAGAGTTTGCCCTCGGCCTGGGAGACTGGCTTTGCGTTTGGCTGCTCAACATCCCCCGCTCCTGGGGCGGGCGATCATCATGAGGGCCGGTGAGAATCGAGGCATTCCAGGGCGCGCGGGGCGGGCGAGCTGCTCGACGATTCAGCTTCCGGGGCGTTATTCGCGCACAAGCGCAGTCCAGCAACAGCCATCAGGGGCAAGTGGTGGGAAAGCCAACGGCTCAGTGTGCCAGGGTTTTTCTGGGCAACAAAAAAACCCTTAAACCCCAGCCCTCAGCCGTAAGGCATGGCCGTTGATCAACTCGGCGCAGCAGGCCTCAGAAGCACTTTGGAGAAACCACTTCGCTCCACTTTCGGGAACGATTCAACGGCAGCTTGCGCTACGGATGCCATCATTCAGGTTCATGGTGCTGGCTGGGGCAGAGCCGGGCAGGGCACCCTGTGAGACGCACCTTGGGACATCGACGAGTCATTCGACGATTCCGTACATTTTGATTCGCATATTCGGCGCAGATCCGACAACGCCATGGTGGGGCGGGCGTGTCGGGCCGGGCTTCAAAACTTCACTTGTGGGTGGTTCGCTGTTGGCAGTTCGGGGATTCATCAACAGAATTCGGTTTTGTGTTGAGTTTAGGACGGCAGCTGGAGGGTCGCCTGGATCAGGCCCCAATGGATCGGTTTGATCTGGTTTTCAAAAAAAACCTCGACGTCGTCCGTAGGCGCGACGCTGGGCGATCGCCGTGCAGCAGGGCCTCAGCGATGCGTGCGCCTGGGGGCCACCAGGCAAGCTATTCAAAGGGTCCGCATGCACGGGGTGGGTTTCCAGTTCGGCCACAGCCCAGCAGAGCTGCTGTTGCGGATTGCAGTCCAACGGAAAGGGCCGCTGGGCGGGGAAATGGTGCGTTCAAGCTTGGGGGGCCATGGTCACATCCAAAGGCCGCCCACGGAGGCTTTTGATTCGCCAAGTCTCCCCAGAGGAAACCTGGCTTGATGAACCTCGTTCTCCAGGGTCGGCGATCAGCGACCGCAGCCCTTGGGGCATTGGGTGGGCTGCGATCCACCAGAGCCACCAGGTGGCCGCTAGTTCGGGAGGCAACCCGGGCCAATGATCCAAGGGGCGACTCCGGCAGCTGACAGAACCGGTGAACAGGTTCGTTCCCAGGGTGCGATCGAAGTCCGCTCCCGCCCAATGCGTGATTTCACCCGGGCAAATCGCCCTGGGAGGCCGCGACGCCGGAGGCTTTGGGGCCTGAATGGGGGACCGGTTGGGCAGAATGGGGAACAACCAGGCCCTGCGAGCAACCAACCGGGCCCCCATCTATGACACGGCCTCCACCTCCTGAAGGAGGCGGGAGAGGCCTGGGGTCTTGGGGGCTTCTGGCACGTTTCCCAACCTGGCGGAGGCTTGGGCCTGCGTGTTTTGGGCGTGGCTGGAAAAGCGCCATGCGCGGAACGATGGACTTTAAGGTTAGGCTTAGTTGAAATTCGAGAGAATGGGCTTTGGGCTTTGTCGCACCAATTCCTAGGGAATTTGATTCCACTGGGCTTTCCCGAACGGGGCTTCCCAAATCGAGGTTAATACCGGAACTTTTCCGTTTCTCGGAGATCCCACAAAATTCTGCAATCATTGACCCCACATTTCGACCACGGGCAAAAGTCGAACGGATGGGGCCGATCGTCTGTTTGCAGGAAAAAAACCAGGCCACTGGTGGCGCGCCGCGGGGGACATGGCAGGCCAGTTCCTCACAAACATTGGGAAACTGAGAGCGCGAAACGGGGAATTCACGATTCAAAAGGGCTCCAGGCGGCCGGGATGGAGTTTTCAAGGCGGGCCGATGGCGAATTACCATCCTTCAAACCCTGATCGACACCCGGCCCGCCTGTGGATTTCTTCCTATGAGGTGAGGTCGGCAGCCTGCGACAGGCCTTCGCGGAGGGGCGCTTGGCTTGGTGTGGATTGGACCAAGGCCAGGGGTGAAGGGGCGGCCAACCGCTCGCGAACGCTGGTTATTGGCCTCTGAGAGAAACGTCTGGAGATTCATTCCGGTGCTCAACAGATCGGACCTGGCCCCGGCGCCGATCCAGTCCCGGATCAACGAGGAAATCGAAGGCGATTCAATCGGCTCGAACACCACCAAGTAACCGCCATGGCCTGTTCCGCCAAGACCGGCCGGGTGGCAGCCATTCCTGGCAGGTGCGGTGGTGTGAATCGGGTAGCCGGCCGCCGGGCCGGATCGGGGCTCTCTGAAAGGTTGAGTGCCCTTGATCTTCGACTCTATTTACGACGCCTACCGGCGGGCTGATCGGTGTACTTCCCGGTTTGGGATCCAGTTGCCGGGTTTCGCCCGCAAGGGTACAAGGGTGCTGCTGTGGCCAGGCAAAAAACCCCAAGATCTACGACAAACTCGACGAGGTTGGGAGGGTGAGGCCCAGGACAAGGCGCCCCAGGTGGAGAGCCTGCATTTGCGGGTTTTGGAGGTGGGGCTTACTTCGCCTCGATCAAGGGCGGTTGGCACGATGCCCGGCTGTGGGCGACAACAAATCACCCCTGCTGCGAATTCCCGTGCGCCGCCCTGCGCTGCCCGCTATGCCGGGCCCAAGCGATGATTGTTTGCGGGGGGGCGTTCCCCACGAACCGCGGCATCAATTACCCCGATCCTTGCGGCGAAAGCACTTCAACCAAAATTGGCAAGCTTTCTGCCGGATGCAGGGGCGCTTGAATTTAGCCCAAACCAGCACAGCGCCATGGCGCTTCGCGCTTCCGCTTGCGGCTTCCTTGGGGCTTGCTGCACATGGAAAATCGCTGCCAGGCAGGGGGCTGAGGCGGGAAATACACAACCTTACCTGAATCGTGACGGCGCCAATCGGTTATTTCTACCAAGGTAACCCTTTGAATCGACGGGGCACGCGATTTTCATGGGACAAAATCCGGACCACCTTATGCATGATCCGCAAAGAAAAAGCCGTTGAAATCGATCGAGGGAGCCCTATGTGAAAAGCTGGGAGAATCTATACCCCAATACCTATAAAACGCAACCTTGATGGAGCTATGCCAGGGGAGCGGCCGTGAATTTCATTGATATTGAAGTCATTTCACCCATGAAGGCGTACGGTCACGCTGGCACTACCGAGAATGCCGGCTGGCTGAAGTGGGTTCCCTACTGATTTCTTCGATCAGGTGAAAGAAGCCGCACAAGGGCTAATGGCTCTCGAACTGGGTAATACCAGGGCCTGATCGGCATTACCGCAAGAAAATGAAAACTGTTTTGCGGCTCGATCGTGCGATCAAATGCGAAGTAAAGGGTGATCGCTTCACCACGAATCGCTTGCAACCTTGACAAAGGCTAAAAACGGTTGGGGCAAGGGATTGGGTGGAATAGAAACTCAAAGGAATTACCCGCGGCCAACAATTCAAAGATTTCCTGACCATGGCCCTCGATCGGCAAGCGCATCATCCGCCAGCGAAATAAGCAAATCAGCGCGTATCCGCAGGATGGCTGGCCAAGTTGCCTATGGCCGGTTGAAACTCTCCCGCAAGGAAGAAAAACCTGCTTCGAACGCAGGAGGCCAAGGGCAAAGAAGCGGAGATGGAAGGCGGATGGCGGGTCGGCGTGGAAAGTGGCCCCAGGCAGGGCCTTCATGCCGGTGTTGAACTGAATCCAGTAAGGCCGCTGCTCCGGCCCAGGTTCAGCGCGAGAGGAGGGGGAACCGAGGCTGAAGGAGCTGATCCCTACTTGAGGGCCCACCTGATGCCTTCTCAGCTTCCGAAGCAAGGAGTCCATGGCCGCCCAGCAATTGCTGGCAGTCGGGGGTTCTTTTGCCCCTTTCTTCCTTTCGGGGGCGTGGGCTGTTGTTTTGCTGCTTCAGCAGCCTCTCGCTATGCAAACCGGTTGCCCTGCATGGGCCATCGGACAAGAATGGAGCCAGGAATGGTGGCAACGCCAGGGCCAAGCGACGCCCTTGGCTTCGGCGCCAAGCAGTGGGCGGCCCAGCTCTGGCCTTACCGGCTTGCCGGTGCCAAAGGCTCCCGTCGTCGCAAGTGGCCACGCCGGGTTTGCGGGAAGCGGGCGCCAAGGCCTTGCGCCGGGCTCCGTGAGGCCAAAGGGGTGGGCAGCTCCCGCTACAGGCTGGTGGCAGTGCGTGGCCTTTGCTCCTGGGCCTGCTGCGAACGGTTGACGCACGACGGCCTCGGCTGGGGCTCGGAGTTAGGGGGGAGAGTAGGGACGGGCAGGTCGGGCCAGGCCCTGTTTCGGAATTGCGGCCTTGTTCCCGACCGCCGGACGGCTTGCTGAGCGGTGCGGCGGATGGCGATTGGAAAACCCTTGATTCGAGAATTCACCGGGCGGATGTGGGTTCTCCCTCTGCGCGGCCAAAATACACGCTCGTTGCAAACTTGGAGCTCCAATGCGCCCGCTGGACAGGGGCCAGAGCCAAACGCTGAACAGCAGGAAATGTTGCCCGCCGTGGTCGATGGCCGACTTTTGCCTGCGCCGCGAGCACGGGCCTGCGCCAAGGCGGCGCTCGTTGTGGTGCTGGGAAAGCTTGGGAGCTTTGAAAAGGGGGCCCTGAACAGGCCGGCAGGCCGGGTGTGCGGCGGGGGCAGGGCCAGTAGGATGCGGTAGAAGCTCCCAGAAAAGGCGGTGGCTGGAGCTCTGCCGTGGAGGGGAGCGCCAGTGATCCGCGACGTCGTTCGGGGATGGATTGGGGCTCTGCTCGATCTACCGAGCCATGATGGCCCCAAATTGGCCTGGAAGTCGCCGGCTGTCACCGCTTGCCGCCCATGCCTCTGTCCGCAGGCTGGCTGCCCACCCCCTTGTTTACCGATCTGGGGAGGGGCACGTGAGACTCAGGGCGTCTGCAGCGAGCGAGGCGGCGTGTCGAGCGGAGCGCAGGGGTGTTGGCAGGCCGGGGTGGTGGAGCGTGGCTTGGGTGGAAACCCTGGGCTGGTGATCGGCCGCTGGGCTGCGGTGGGCTTGCGGTTTCGGGGGGAAAAAGGCGAGAGGCGGGCGTGAGGAGGGCGAGCGGCGGCGCTTGGTGCTCAGGGGATCGAGCTGGCCCGCCGCATGAGGCCGAACGAGGGCAAGGGGGAAGGAACCTTGGGGACTCCACCCCTTCTCGGGATCAAGGGCTGGCAGCCGCCGCAGGGGCGGAGCTTGAGGCCCCTGTCGCACACGCTGATGGGAAAAACTGGGTGAGGGTGTGGCGAAGAGCACGCGGTGACGTTTGCCCCACAACCCCAGAAGGTGTTTATGCGGCGTTCAGCGAGCAATGCCTGGTGGCTTGATGGGCGGCGGTGGGTGGCTGCCAGCACGCCCACTCCCCTGCGCCCGCTGGTCTGGTGGATCGCGCGCTGCCGTAGGGGGAAATCGTGCGGGGCTGGCGGGCCGGCGTATGGGCGGGGCCAGCGGGCAGGCAGCGCCGGGAAAGGCAGCCTCTGCAAAAACCCGAGTTCCCACGGCTCTATCGTTGTTTGTTTCATCACCATGCGATACGGGGCCGGGTCGTTCCGAATTTCGCTTTTCAACACCAACAAGCAGGGGTTTGGCCGCCCGTCAGGGGGGGCTCTTCTCTGGTTGTGGGAAGCTGCATGCTGCCGATGGGGTGGGGCTTTGCATGTTCTTCTGCGGGGTGGTGTTCAAGCCGCTTGTTGGAAGGGCTTGGAAACGGCCGCGACGGGTTCAAAAAGGCCGGGCCGTGTTGGAGGCGGAGCGAAACCCAAGGCCGAGCCCTGACGGGAATCAGGCCGAAATTTCGCAAGCTGGCCACGGGGGTGGCGCGGCCCGAAGCCAGAGCCGCTAAGACGCTCAGCCTTGCGGGCCTGGCGGGCGGCCGGCGTGCTGGCGCTCAGGGACGCCGGATGGGGAACCGGAATCAACCGTATTCGGTTGGAAGCAGCCGCCCAGTGGGGGCCTTTTTCTGGGCCAGGCAGTGGGTTGCTGGGTTTCCCTGATGGGCTGCTTCGGCTTGGGACGGGCCAAGTGTCGCCGGGCACGGGGGACGTTCCAGAAGCCCGGGTCGTTGGCTGAACGCTGGCTGCCAGCCCACGCCCTGCAGGGGCATGCAGCCTGTTGCTCAACGCGCAAAGCGCGGTAGCGGGGCTGGGTGGAAAGCTGAAGGTTCGTCACGGGGCGGCGATTCTCCGGTTGCGTCGATCCCCCGAGGAACCCAGCTGGTGACGCTTGCGGGAGCCAGAGAGCGTTCAGCGAGGGCTGGACGAAAAAGGAGGCGCAAGACCGATCGGTCAGCGTAGTGTTGGGCGAGGTGCCCGGGGTAAGTCGAATCGATCCCGCTTCTGGCGCCCTGTAGCGGGACTTGTTGGACTCAGATTCTCGGCTTCAGGAAACCATGTGTCTGGAGGAGGGAGCAAACCAGCTTCTGGAGTTAACCTGTTTGTGCCTTGAATTGCGTGATCGAATTTGGAGTTCGATATCGGTCGATCGGACTTCAAAGAAGACCACTCAGTCTGTTGGGGCCGTGGCTTGTGTTGGGGCTTACGGCGGTGGCTTTCTTCATTGCCAACAAGGTGCCAACAATGCTCGGCCCGCTCTTTGAAAAGCCGGCTACGGACGCCCACAGGCGACGGCGGTGTATTGCCGCTCAGACGAAGCTTTCAAACTGGAATCGCTGCAGGATTTCCCGATTCGACGGGAAAATGCAACGGGCGGCGGCGGGATTCCAGTCCGATGCTTCCTCCCCCGCGCTTCCACGATTGGGGTGGCTGGGAAGAGTGCTTTCAGGCGGCGGCAGACCTCGGGTTCCTTGTTGGGAGAGCAGCCGCCAGCCGGCCTGGGCCCATCGCCAAGTCGATGGGCCCCGGTTTTCTCCTTTCCGCCGAGGGTCGCCGGCATCGGTTGCATCTGACCATTGCCAAAAAACCCCGGTTGCTGCTGAGCGAGCGGCCCGGCTCCGGCCTTGCACTTGTCCTTTCGAAGATTTCAGCGCGATTGGCTGGCGGGGAGCGGGATCACCAGTTGGCTTTAGCGCTGCTTGATTCCCGCCCATGGCCGGATGACCAGCCCTGCTGACCAGTTGCCCTGCTGCGGGCTGTGCGATTGGGGGAGGGGGCGGGTTGCGCCCCTTGCAGGGCGCGAGGTCTTGCAAAGCGGCTGCGGGGCCGATCAGCCGCCGATGGGCCTCGGCGCCCAAACACGTCTTGGCAGGAGGGGCAAACCCCAACCCCGAGGGGAGCTTCAAAAACCTGATCGCCCCTCCGCCTTTCGGGACGACTTGCTAGATCGCCTGGCGGTATTTCTCCTTTTCGAAGCGCCAGCGGGATTTTGTCGGATGTCGGGTCTCCCATGAGCTGCGTAACATTCGCATGACCCGCTATTCAGGTGGCTACCGCCAGCGTGGTTGCAGCGCCAAACCGGGGCAAGGGAACCAAAACCCAGCTCGCGAACCCCGTGCGAGGCGGCGATTCCGGCCAAGCGACCTGTGGCAAAAAGCGTGGGCGCTGCGGGACAAATGATCGCCCCGGGCCGTAGGGCTTACTCCAAGGGCCGGAAAAAAGCAGAGCGGGGTGTGGGCGGGGCCGGTTGAGGCGACTTGTCGGCCACTCGCCCGCATGACCGGCCACCTGCGAAGGTGAAGCCTAACACAGGTTTCATCGATGTGGAAGCGCATGCTGGCTGGTGGCGACTTATGAGCCAACGCTGTCCTGGACCTGCCGGTTCGCCGGCTGCGCGGCTGTTGGAGGCCACGTTCCGAGGGCTACGAGTTTTCCTTCTGCTGGCCTGCGCTTGCGTCCGATGCCGGATTCGATTGGCCCTCAGACAGCAGTTGCCTCACCAACCTGGTGGAAAACGGCCTGAAAGTACGGGCCGATCCCAAGCAGTGCCGAAGATTCGGAGTTGGTGTTTGCACTCCCAGCTGCACCCCCAAGACCACCTCCCCCAGGGGGGGCCTCAGCGGAGAAAGGGCCCTGTCTGCAGTGCGAGGGAAGGTGGATCGCTGGTGGGGCATGTGCGCTGATCCCGCCCGGCCTGGACGGTGGGGGGCCATGCTCGCCGAAAAAAAGACGGGGCAATCTTCGAAGCGCTTTGGTTCAGTGGCAGCGCTTTCATTCAAAGGCGTCGGACAGGCAAAAAGCGCATTGTCTGTCGGTGGGAAATGGCTTTCGATGGAAAGCGGATGATGAGGGGGAAGGCCGCGGGTGGTGGGCATGCCCCGCGGCCCAGGGGGCAGGTTTCCGAATTTTATCAGTTCTTCGCTTGCCCGGTTTTCAGTCCAAGCCTCCGGATTCCCCTTCCCATGCGCATGAAGCCCGACACCCTAAACGGACGGGTTACTGCCGAATTCAGGTGGGGCAAGCCGAGACTTGGGGCTCGCACTTCTTCGGCAACGGTAAACGGAATGCTAGACGTCGAGCAGGTTGGTTCATCAACCGAAAATGGTTGCCGCCCCAGGACCGCTGGCGAAACAGGATCTAGATTGCAGCTCATCACTGCAACCCCGGATTTCGGTTTTCCGCGCTGAGGGTCTGGAGGGAGTCGTATTCGCGACACGGTGAGATGAATCGGCGGCACCATTGCGGCGAAAACTTTCCGGTTACGCAGTTGTTCTAATGGTCAGCCGCGATAGCTGAAGGCTTAAGGCTCGCCCAACGCTCTACGTTTTCAAAAAGTTGATCCGGTTGCCGCGCATGGCGGTGGCGCGGAACGCGGGCTAAGGCAAAGTTTCCTCGATGGAAGAAATTGGTGTTGTGATTGGAAGTTCGTCGGCGCCGAAAAATCCAGCGGCCACCAAAACTCGGTCGCGGATGTTCACGCCTTCATCGCGCGTGGAGGCATTCCTCCAACCCAACCGGCACGGTGACGCCGGCCTGGAGCGCAAACGGCCGCGGCAAAGATCCTCGCGACACCCAACTGGGAAAATCGCGCCTGCAGGTCCTCAAAATCGAGTCAACACACAGAATTCCGAAGAAGTTGCGCGTTGTTCGCGTAAAAAAACATCACCTAGATGCTGTTGATGCGCGCTCAGGCGCCCCGCGCCTTATCCGCGCCTACTGCCCGGCCCTACTAGTCCATAAACCCAACCCCGCATCCACCAGAAAACTCCCCCTGGAGGAAAACGGGGCACATTACCGAAAAATCATTCATCGACCGATGAGAATCGGGCGTTGGGCTGCATTCTGTATTACTTCCCGGGCGGCAACCGATTGAACTGTACCATTCTGATCGCAATGGGACTTCCCCCCGATGAGGAAAAACATTCGCTTTCGGCGTAATTGATTTTTGCTGGGATTCCATTGGGCTTGTATGTAGCAATAGGCCGGGGTTTTTTGATTGCGGGTTTTCTTTTCAAGTCTGTATTAGGGCCTCCTTGGGCTGGGCCAACCCGCTCCCATAAAGGTCCGCTTTGGGTTTCCCACACCTGGGCCCGACTCCACGCCGCTCAAGCTCTGCCGCTCATTGGAACGTCTTCCAGGCCCAGGGAAACATGGCTGCGCTGGCGCCCCGAACTGACAGCACCTCTTCTGCCCGCCTCATGGGGGCCCGCTCGGGGCCATAATGTTCGATTCCTTGCTTTGTTCCTAAACCCGGCCCATCGGTGGTGGCCTCGCGGCCACGCCACCTCACTTCAATTCCCAATCTTGGGGCCCTGCATGGACCGCATCCTCCACTCTCCGGAATCGCCCGGCATCCCTCTGGACTCAACAAACGACGCATTTATTTGCCACCCCTTCGCGTGCAGAGCACTGGGTGCGCCGCGGCACTGGACCGCCCCTCGGAGCGGAGTACGCGGATGTATCCTGTCACCTGCGTGCCGCCACCGCCTGGGCCGTAGTGGTGGTGGGCGTTTGCAGGTGTTTTGGGGCTGGCTGGCCCTTTGAATTCCAACGGCACTTTGGCTTGATTCGGCGTGCCCTCTGGGCATTGGCTGAGGGCTACTGGGGCGGTGGCCTTCGACCGAATCCTGGTGCTGCTTGAATGGGAACCCACGGCTTTAACACCTTGGCCGGTGCTTGGCTGCTCTCGTGGTATTGGCTCGCCTTCCTGCCTTTGGGGCGCGAGCCCTCTTCCCCAATGCGGCCGCGCGGGCGCGCTGTGTGTGGTGTACCATCCCCCAGATTTTTCCGGGTGGTGCGCAAACCAGGGGGGGGACGGCCCAAAGGTGAAGGTCGGAAGCTCTCAGGTGGGAAGGCGGCTCAATCGCCATGCGGGGGGGCCCCCACGGCCGTTGGATTTTCCTGCGCCGTTACCTGCTGGGCCGGCAAACGTGGATTCAACTTCGGATGCCGAGTCTCGCTGACTCACCCCTCCAAAACCCGCTGCCGAACGCCCGTAACCTCGTTGGCTGGGTGCGGGGGGGGCCCTGGCCTTCCTGGGCCTGCGGGGCTCCCCCCCGGAAATCTCGATTTCCGGAATGGGCGCGGCCAGACGGCCAGTGGCAGGGCTTCTCACGCCGCTTTTGCCCACCGCTAAAATTCTGCGTGGACGGGCCGCTCTAAATCCCGGGGCCTGGGCGACTGGTCTGTGTTCAGGTAACTGGGGGGGGGGCTTTCGGTTTCCTGGGGCAGGGGGGGGCCTTGGGATAAGGGCCTTGGGGTTGGAGGGCCCGGGCCGGGCGGATTTGGGGAGGGCAAAGGAGGGGAGGGCTTGGATGGTTCAGCCACTGGCGGAAGGGGCAGAGATGCTCTTCCTTCAGGGGGCTTTGCGTATCCACCTGCTTTTTTACCTTCTACTTCCTTGGTATTCGGGGCTACTTTGGCTTCATCGAATTTTCGGGAAAAAAGGGAGGCAATTGGGCCTTCTAAAAAGGGGATTCCCAAGGCCTTAAACCAAAAGTTCCCATGGATCCAAAAACCTTTGTTTTTCGCTGGGGAGTTTATTCTTTGGAATTTAGGAAAAACTACTTTTGGGGGCCCCAAGGCTTTTTTTTCAAAAAAAAAAAAACTTCCCCCGGTGTTGCTTTTTTCCCGGGCCGGCAAAACTCCATTTTGGCAAAGGCCGCCCCCCAAGGGCAAAAGGGGAAAAAAAAAATTCGAGGGGGCTTTTTTCCACCGGCCTCCCGGGGGTTTTTTTGAAAAAGGGGCTTTTTGATTTTGTTTTTTTTTTTTTTCGGGGGAAAAATTTCGGTTTTTTGGTTTTTTAAAGGGCCGGGGTCCCCCGGTTTTTTGGGGGGTTGGTGGGGGGGGGGGCGGGGGCTTTGGCCGCTTTTTTTTTTGGGGGGGGGGGCCCCCCGGCTTTGGGGGGGGGCGCCCCCCCCCCTTTTTTTTTTTTTTTATTTTTAATTCTCTTTCCCTTTCTTT
>Ga0163217_1003214_pt1 | contig 14630 bp, 14 predicted proteins | sample SynspAceP_FD_185933 | JGI IMG/M metagenome (GOLD analysis project Ga0163217, IMG submission 185933) | Saline lake microbial communities from Ace Lake in Antarctica - Synechococcus sp. Ace-P (PacBio error correction) | ecosystem: Environmental > Aquatic > Non-marine Saline and Alkaline > Saline ... | reverse complement strand
TGAGTTTTTCTCATTGAAAAAATAGATGAAAATAATGTTGATAATCTTGCAATCGCCCCAAGTTTACGCTTTCTTTCTGGCAAGCAAAGTAAGTGACCACTTAGGCATTCTTTGTTTATTATTTTTAGCGCATTTTTCAAAGCCTTGATTTTACATTAAATTGAGCACTATTGTTCGTTACAGATTTATCAATAAGTAACTGTACATTAGTGTTTTATTCGAAACACACACACTATTTATAGAGTAAATCACCTCTTTTTTATAATGCCACTAAGGGGGAAGTTAAGGCATGAGCACTCTCACAGTTACTAAGCGTAACGGGACGACCGAAAAAACTCAATCTAGAAAAGATTCATAAAGCATAACGTGGGCTCCGCGAAGGATTTAGACAACTGTCTCCGTTTCCCAAGTGGAATTAAAAGCACCAAATTCAGTTTTTTGAAGGATTCGATAACAACAGTATCACGAAAACCATAATCAAGTCTGCTGCAGATTGATTCTGAAAACACGCTCTGACTATCCAGTATCTAAGCGGCGCGCTTAGCATTCCATTACGTAAAAAGCCTTTGGTTGACTTTGAGCCACCACACCTTATACACACGTAAAAAATCTTTAGTGCAGCAAAAACGTTATGATTCGCATTTATTAGAAGATTAACCGAAGAAGGACTTCGACCAAACTGCAACGCCATCATGATCACTCCCCGTGAATGGACTTTTCTTATTGCGGCGTTTTAAACAGCTCGAGGCAAATATTTAGATACAAAACGCGTCACCGGTAAAATATACGAGAGCCCTCAGTTCATTTATACATCCTTGTCGGCCTGTTTATTTGCTGGTTTACGCAAAAATGAGCGTTTGAACTTGATCCGTCGTTTTACGCATGCAGTTTCTTAAAGTCAAAATTTCGTTGCCAAACGCCTATTATGTCTGCATCCGCTACACCGACTCGTCATTCAGCAGCTGTGTTATTGATTGAATGTGGCGACTCTCTAGATTTCAATCAAATGCCAACCTCAAGCGCCATTTCGCTAAAATTACCGTGTAGCCAACGCGCAGGAATGTGGGTGAAACGCCTGGGTGCAATTCGAGCGCTTGGTAGCCCTTTCCTGGCGGCGAAGCTTTCCATACGGGTGCCATCCCATTTACAAACACTTCCAAACAGCCGGCATAAAAAGCTGCCTCTCAAGGTTGGTGTTCGTGGACGGGGAGCGAAACTGTTCTACCCCAATTTGGCACTTAGAAGTGAAAGCCTATTGCGGCTAAAAAACAACCCGGCGTTGAAGAGAACCGTGTGCGCCACCTAGACTACGTGGCAGTTTAACCGCCTGATTGTTACCAACGCTTGATTAAAGGCGGCAACATCACGTTATTCAGCCCATCCGATGTACCTGCGTTTTTATACGAACGCGTTCTTCGCAAGACCAAGAAGAATTTTGATCGGCCTATACAACCTGTAATGAGCCAAGGACCCATCGGATTTCGCAAGCAAACCATCAAGGCGACAGAGTTGTTCACCTTGTTTGCCCTTTCTGAGCGTGCCATACCGGCGTATTTACCTACGAATGTGATCACTGCAATACTCACAGCCCATTCGATCCAAAAGTAGCGCCTGTTAAGCCAAAGTAAACTTGTGTTTGGAAATTGCGCTACCAACCAAAGCCATTAAACAGCATTGACGATCCAGAAGGCGAAATTGCACTTTGTACCTTATCCTGCTTTCAATTTCTAGGAACACTTGAAAGCCTAGATGAATTAGAAGAGTAGCCAGCTTATTGTACGAGCTCTAGACAGCTTACTAGGATTAACCAAATTACCCCATTCCAGCCACGCCAGCGTGCCACTGAGCTACGCCGTACCTTAGGTTGGTTAGGGCGTGATCAACTTACGCTTACTACTTAGCGAAGAACGGTGTTGAAATACTCTGATGGCTCTGCCAATGATTTGACACACCAAACGTTTAAGCCATTCGAATACTTCTTATTAAAAGCCAATCAATTAAGCTGTCAAAAGATTTGGTCCATGCTTGGCCCTTTAACGAAACGACCTACTCGAAAGGGGTATTTTTCCAATCGATAGCTACAAAAAAGAATCGATAATATTGCTCTTCTGAGCTTGTTTTACCGACTGGGAAAGCTTGCGTAGTGAAATCGTTGAACATGGTTTAACGAACTCTACACTCACAGCATTAATTGCCGTCTGAAACATCCTCTCAGCATTAGCAATGCAACAACGGCTATCGAGCCACCACGCGGCTTTGGTCTCCGCTGAAGCCAGCAAAGATGGCATATTTGAAGCAGTCGTTCCTGAGTTTGAACGCCTAAAAGAGAATATGAGTTGTTGTGGACCATTCCATCAAACGATGCGCTATCTTCATTTGGTTGGTATTTTATGCAGAAGTTTGCTTGACCAAGCTATCTCTGGCAAACACCAACTACGACCCACAAAAATTGAGTCACAAAAAAGTTCCTATGAAGGTGATTTTGAAAGACTTATATAACCGGCTTATAAACTTGCGCGTAAAAAACACTCTACTATTCACAATACCCGTGATGGTGCGCGACGATAAAGCTCGAAGAAGACATTGACCGACTTGCCGCTGGCGGCGCTTCCTGCTAAAATTAGTAAGCCAATAGTCAGACGGTAGCAAAGCCTCAACCCAATGAGGCTTTGCGTTGAGTTACTGCGCTAAATGAATACTAAAATCTATTAATAACTAAGACCATCTTCAGCACAGAAAAATGTCTACGCTTTTGAGGAATACCCTGAGGACATGAGTTACTCGGACGTTCAACCGTAAGCACTTCGATAGTACAAAAGACTATGCTTCTTTTGGTTTGAAAATGTCAACCGTTGCTCGCTATGATCAGCAAAGCACCCTATTTTGCAAAAGCTAAAGAAAAACCCAACTCTCTTTCTATTGGGCGCCCTGAAGAAGTCGACTTTCAACAGATTCGCAAAGACTTTCAAAGACTGGAAGAAGAACACGAACAACACATTTTTTTAAGAACTTTAAAATATCAAACTTTGCGGACAGTTGTTACAAGGCCGTTCACCAAACGTTGCATTCATTTGCCCATCGTACTCTGCCTGAATGGAAACATGGATCGAAACATGGCGTTTAGTGAAAAAACTATTTCACAAGCCGCCTCTTACACTCATATTATTCGTAACATCGTCAAACGATCCGACCAAAATCTTTGACGACATCGTCACCAATGAAGAAAATTACCAAACGTGCTTGATTAGTGTTTCTAAAATACTACGATCGCCTCATGAAAAGATGGTGAGTATCTACAACACTCTGGGGATGGGTACATTCAATATCCCAGAAAAGGCGATATTGAAATTTCTAGCTAAGCCTTAAAAAAGGCGCTTTATCTCACACGTTGCTCAAGTGAACGTTTTAGAGCGGTTTGCCGTTTTTATGTGAGTTTCGCCTGTAGTTTGGCTTTGCGAACGTTACAATTGTGGAAGGTAAACGCGAAGATCATCAAGCTGATTGTCGTGATGAAGCCCTTCACTTACTGGCACACAGCACATGCTAAATCTTATGGCATCAGGTAAAGATGATCCAGAAATGGCCATCATTGCCGCTTGAGTGCCAAAGAAGAGATGACGAGATTTTTGTTGAAGCCGCTGAGCAGGAAAAGAATGGGCTACTTACCTATTCAAAGACGATCGATTGATCGGTCTTAATGCCTCAAATAATTAGGTCAAACGTTGAAATATATCACCAATGTTGCGCATGCCAAAGCCGTTGGCCTTGAGACGTATTTTTCACGAAGCCACAATCTCTATACCTTGGATTCAATGTTGGTTGGTAAGCGATAACGCTTACAGGTTTGCCCACACAAGAGCCGAAATTTAGTTCTTACCTAGTAGGACAAACTGACAATAGGTTAGAGTGTGATTCAGACTTTCGATGATTCGTACCTATAACCCCACAATACAACCAAAGACACCGTGCGTTCATCGAGTACTCTTAGGGGAAAAAGCAGATTTCTCGCTTACGGAAGAGGAATCACTATTGCGTACAACTAGAACGGGCAGGTATTCATATTGAATATCAGTGTCGCGAAGGCTATTGCTCGTCCTGTTCGATCAAGCTCTTATGGGGTTAATGTAAGCTACCCGTTTGAGCCATTGGCTTGGGTGCAGAGTTGGTTATTTGCTGGCCATGCTGTGCATCGTGAAAAAGCGATATAGAATACAGTTTTTGTAGAACTGAATAAATAAAGTATTGTCCGATTTTTTAATAGTGAGGTAGTAGACATTTGCCAAATAATTCAGCAGTTGACTACACGCTCTCCTGAAGAAGAAAACGATCTACTGAAATTTTTGATTCTTACAGAGACGAGCTATTACAAAAGGACAACTATCCAATACTGAAGCTTATATAAGGCTATTTTTATCCTTTTCCATGTGCAGGTTTAGCTATGTCCTTAGCCTTTATTAGATTTGTCATACCTTTAGAGAAGCAAGTCCTTCTTAGTTTTGAAATAATCTTGGGGATTCTTTTTGTTTTATCTATTAGTTTGTAATACTATTTCTTTTTTAATGCAACCAAGGCATATCGATACAACAAAACATCCGAGCAGTACTATATTGAAAATGAGCAAGAAGCATTCAACCAAATTTTAATATTTATTGGAGTTATATTAACTCAATATTAAACTACCTTTCTGGTGCGCTATTGTAATAGCATTAGCCTGTATCGTTTGTTTTTTTTGTAATTTTTAACCATTTAGTCTGCGAGAAAATAACATGTCCGAAGATAAAAGAGTCTTTGCTATTGATGGAGTGCCTTGTATTCAGCAATGCAAAGAGCGAGTTAGTACAGCCGACACTTAAAAGTGCAAGATATTCCATCAAGGAGTCAAGCACCTGGAACGGGGGACAACCTCCCAGGAGCCACTTCAGAATCTGTAGTCCAAAAAAATAATTTAAATTAGTACCTTATAGGCTTATATATCATATTTTTCACAATACCAAAATAAACTTAGAGTTTTTTAGGTACTTTAACCTAAATTAAACTACTTTAACGTACGGTAGCCCGCCGTTAAATTCGAGTTGCCGTTGTTATCCAACAAATCCCCACCAAATACATACGCCCAGCAGTAAAATGTGCGCAGCATCAAGCAAATCAAACACCAAAAACGCGATTGTCTTCAGGCCTTCTTGCCTAAGCCCCCCAATAAAATGCAAACGACTTACCATCCGTAATCCAAAGTTTTTAATATGCGCTTTTCCGCCATTAATGCAAAGGCCCCAAAAAGCTACTGCCGAGTTCCATAAAGGAAAAAAATCACAAAAAAAACTTGCCTCCGCCAGCGATTTTCCATTGGGTTCATCAAGCAAGCCAAAAATCACGCCTGAATTAAAAAAATAAAAATCCAAGGTGTGTCCAAGTAACCACCTAAATCGGTAGGCCCTGGCACCCTCGCAAACCGCACCATCCAACCATCCATCACCCGATTGATAACAACAAAACAACGCCAATGCTGTGTCACTTAAAGTACAACGCCGGGTACAACATCATGCCAAGTAGCAAAAACCAGCAAGGTAATCCAATTGGCTTTTATGCCTATTTATCTTACCGCTATCGCTGTCAACACAACGGCTGCTTCAAATTTTTAATAAAAAACGTGTCTAACATTTCAAAAAACACCTTAATTTCATAGGGACGAAACTTTTTAAAGACTTGATTTACAAAAATATAAGCAATTTTTATGGCGGCCATATACGCTGACCGTTTTACTCAATTTACAGCATAATAAGGTGACTATGATACCGCAAAGCAATATGGTTCCTCAGGGCAAGTCTTATGTCATTCACGGCTTATTTGGCAACCAGAACAAACTTGGCACTCTATCGCACAAGCATTAGCGGATTATTTCAACCGGTCTATTGTATCGACCTACCTAATCATGGCAAATCAGAAAAGCATGCAGGACGCGACTTACCTAAAATGGCCAAACGCTGTGCTGATGGGCCAAGCTAAAAATATAGACACATTTCTATCTTGTTGGGGCATTCGATGGGAGGAAAAGTGGCAATTGCAAATGGCCGCAATGGCTATTACCAGCCCAAATAGAAAAGCTCATTGTAGTGGATATTGCACCGTTGATTATAAACCCAGCCATACCCGTATATTAGAAGCGCTTAAAAAGCCATTTACTGGGACTGAATAACATCAGAAAAGAAGCGACACGCTATTAATGTTCAAATTACGAGCCAAACCTTGCTATCAGACAGTTTTATTAAAAAGCCCTTCAATAGGATATGAGCAGAGTCACACACTTTCGTTGTCTGTCGACAATATTGCCACAGCTACGCGACGATTCTTAAAAAGCCCATTTATATGAACCGCCAATAGAGATTACCGACGCTGTTTATAAAAAGGCAAAATCAGATTACATTGTGCGCGGATTATCAAGCTGAAATAATGCAAGCTTTCCAAACGCAAGTTTCAAATTATTATCCGGCGCAGGCCACTGCTACACGCAGGAAAGCCACTCCCCTTCATTAGTCTAGTGAAACGCTTTTTACAATAACTACTCACACTGGCTGTTTCAGAGCAAAGGCCGACTTATCTTTTAAATAAACGACGACGGTAATACAACACCGGTGACTTAATTAAGATAAGAATTAAAGCTAACTCTTAATGAATCAGGGTTAGGCCGCTTTCCAGCAGAACGCCCTTTGTATCCCACATAGTAAGCCGCTCCACCAGGCTTTTAGCTTGGCCTCACTGTCCGAGTAAACAGCAAATAACGAGCCCGCACGTACAAAAGGCAAAAGAAGGCCCAATCATTCACCTTTTGCTTATTGGAATAGTAATTCTAGTATGTCCTGAGCGATGCCGATTTTTATAACAGCTGCGTATCCACTAAAGAAAAATAAGTCGGAATTCCTCTAGAACAAAATGACTGATTTTTAAAACAGATTAATCGATCTGTCTCTGTCTTTAGAAACCGAAATATAAAACCATGGCTTGATCGCCCAAGTTCATCATTTCTTGCTCGTCGACGAAAAAGGTTGATCACTATAGATCACGGGGGGGGCCAGCGGCCTATTCTATCAACCAGATGCTTCCAGTATATTCAACCGCTTTATCCAAGGTGCACCAGAAAAAACACCACTGACAGGAACTTGACATTGCGGCTGAATATTAAGATTATTCTTTAACTTTCCAATTAAAAACAGCGATAACAGGCGCCCTCAGACGCCAACAGAACACGCAAGACGAAAACTATCTTGCCCTCCGACCAAGTGACCATGACATCATCGTCTTTAAGAAAAGAAAATTTTGTATAAATAAGCACTACGAAACTGGCCATTTAATCGATATTTTCAGGGCGTAAACAACTTAGAAAGTGGAACGTCCATAAGAACGTACTGAACTCTCTTCGGTATCGTGCACCACATATATCGTTGCCAAGCACATTTTACTGAAGCCAGCAACAAAAATATTAAAAAGAAAAAGGTACTTTTCACGTTCCTATTAATTCCAAATTAGAAAGTGACATTGGTTAAAAGACATAAGCAAATGTATTCTTTTCGTAAAATTATTAAGACTTGGAGACAAGTGCGTTATCATCTAAGCGATGTTTCCATTCCAACGCCCTTGTTGCCTTTCGAATACCCACCTAATGACAACTTATAAGAAAAAACCAAGTATTCAAAAATTCATAATCGTTTCCACCCAACGCTTCCCATACCAGTAATAGCCTTTGAGCAGACCATTTATCCGTTAATGGCACATACCAAAAAAAAGACATCATTACCGAGGTTGGTTTTGACCTTATAGGTCAGTGTTCTCTGTTGAGTGCTCTTGATAAGCATAGGTGAAGCGAGTTAATTGCCCAGAGCGAAAACGCCAATCTAGTTCAAACTTCAACGCCATTTATGTCTACGTCTTCATAACGCCTTCCTCAATGGGGTTTTACAGAAGGGCCCAACGCTGCTAAAAAGCTTTTTTTGCTCAAAACCATATCCTTTACTGCCATCATGATAGAGCTTCACATCCAGCGACAAGCCACGGCCAGGCCAATTAGTGATAATTAACCATCTCATAGAGGTTGATTTTCTCTTCTTTTCACCATTATAGCGTAAACTGTGAAGACTCTTCACCGTTTACGACAGGGACATAGTGCCACTTAAAATGTTGATCTGACAAATCGGAGCTACGTCGCGCCTTTTGACGTATTTAAATTCGAATGGATTCTTGTTCAGACAGCTTATTAATCTACCCACCCAATTTAGCGATAAAAATGCCCACTCATTATGACTATCTTCAAGCAATCACGCCGCCATTAAAAATCCCAGCTATCAGTAGTCGATATTTCCATTATTTAGAAGAAAGACGAAAACTTCATCACTCGCTTGCCTGATAAAAAAGTGTTCAGAGTCAGCTTCATCTAAACGGGTAACCAATCGCTGAAATTAACCGTGCCTTATGGCAGACGCCTCCCACGTGCTCTGAACTTCAATTATCTTGACGTGTCCCAGCAAATCAATCTCATTAAGAATCATAGAACATCCACGAGGGGTCGGAGTATTTAAATAAAGCCACCGTTAAAAGATTCGTTTTAAATAGACTTCATGATGCTTCATTTAGATCAGATTGGTCGTAGTAATACTGTTATTTTTACTCAATGACTGGATGAAACCTGCTGACCTATAACTTAGTTTTAATATGCTCACGATCAATTAAGCGCATTGGGTTATTGCGTTGATCATAGCCCCTAACAAAAGAGCCTACTTCATTATTTCAGATGCGGTCAATCTTATCCTTTCAAACTGCTGCACCAATGTCCAAATCAAAAAAAACTCGTAGCCGTCTTCTTTGTTGAATTGAACCAACATTTCCCATCGTAGAGCCATGCCCGTCATGACGCTATCGCCATCAACATCTTCATCAAAAACCATTTACATCCACTTGTAGAGGCTGCACGCTCGATAGGCTCCAATCTTCATTTAGCCACTATGCTTTGTCCATTACAACGATAATCACCGCGGGGACCCAGAATAAGCTGAAATACTATCGCCCAAGGTTTCTAACGGGGATCGGTGTAATATTGACCACAGCAAAGAACGATTAACACCATAGCTTGCCAGCGTTTTGGCCCTCGATTAATCTCTACCACGAGCCACGTCTTCAATACTTAGCGGTAAGGTTGCCCATTCCACCCTCGCAACACCGAACACTGCTAAACCGAGCGGCCATTACCAAACCTGAATTACGTCCGATATTTATCCAGTTGCGTTCCATGATAAGAAGCGACTTTTTGACTAGAGGAATTGATTTATGGAGCAACGAAAAACCTGCGCACAACTGCAGAAGATCTTCAACATATTGCATATTGATGCGGCGAATGAATTCTGCCATCTAACACAGATAAAAGAGGAAGAAACATCGACTCTTGGCTGAGCCATTTTAGATGGCGTTACCACCACAGGAATGCTGTCAAGAAGCCCGTCATACGAATCTAAATCCGAAACGCCTCCCATAGAGAAAGACAAGCATCTGCTTCAGCCCAAACATTAACGCCAAAACACAGATAAAAAAAACAAACACATAACCAGCGCATCTCATGAATTATTCAACCTATTAACATTTGCTAGATAGGTTCCTAATATGCGCACTTCTTCAGAAAAGAACTGTAACTCTAAGAAGCCGCCTGCGCATCGCGGAAGATTAAAATGCGCCTCAACATCTACATAAAACTGGGTCGCCGTAAAATTACCGTTCACCCATATAACTTTCTTAGTTTCAAAGCCATAATTAATGCCCTTGAGTGGCAAAACCACCCATTGCCTTATAAAGCGCGGCCCGAATATTTCGAACGCGGAAACATAAAAGACAGTTAATGTAAATTTGCGATCGTCCTCATAAACGGGCATGTTTTTGCTGGCGAGCAAAAAACCAGAAGCGTTGTGTAATACCCACCGGAATCATTAAAATAAGTTTTTCAGTACATTTTAAAACCATAAAGTTCAGCCGCCAACTTCAGAGGGAAATAACGCCCAAACCAGGCTCTCAAAACTCCGCGATGTTGTTTTAGCCGCTCCAGCGGTATCGTACATAGCCTGACTTTTCGCTCCTAAACGCCTGATATTGTGGTTATCGCATTGCGCTTAAAGCTTGAGGTGTTGACTACCCACCCGCGTAATTTGATCCAAACGTACATCGAGTGACGAGCAATCAAGCAATGATTAACTGGCTCAAAAATGTTCCTTCACACATAAAGCTGAGTTTTCGCTTGTAATTTCTCGATAAATTTCTTCGACTCGTCAGCAGCTGGATTTTCAACAGGGATCATGGCGTAATAGGCTTCCCCTTGCTTCCCACCATTTCAAGCGTCGACAAAGGCTTGCCACAGTGAATGCTCGTCCAATCAGGGAAAGTATTGTTTACAAGCCAGATTGCGAATACGCCCCTGGCTCGCCTTGGTAAGCAACGACCTGCATTGCCATCATAGATAAGATGTTGTTCTGCATAATAAAATGGGTTCTGTAATATATTTCTTTTACAGTAAACAAATAGCGTTTATTACATACCACAAAAATGACAATAATCTTATGCTAAAAAAAACATTCATTTTCCTAGTTAAAAGGACCTACCAATTTTAATCAGTCCTCTTTATTGCGAACAACTGCGTTTCTTACCCCAGCTGCTCACAATATATTGATTCACCATGAACGCGTTTGGGGGTGATAAAAGGTTTATTTATTCTTGGGGGGGAAAAGATTGTCTAAGTGTCATTCCGTGGCATTTGAGGGAGGCATGGATCCGGTTCCTCCATGCCATTGTGCAAAAAGATAATCCTTTAAAAAAGAAAATTAATTGTATAGCCGATCATTTGCAACTTCAAATCACTGGCAAATCAATACCGCCTGAGTTCTATTATTAATCTCCAGTTTTTTCGAAAAATTGCCAGTGATGTGCTGCTTTTAACAGTGGCTTCAGATATTGATAATTTTCATAAGCAAATCTGCTATTTAATAAACCTTCATGCAAATAACAAAGTACCTTGTACTGCGAGGCGTCAGCCTCGACTCTATTTTGCCATCGATAAAAGTCAGGTTTAGGTTGATTAGCACTTTTAATTAAGGTCTTCTGGAAGCCAAATATCGCCGGCCAAAATGGCATGAATAGCCTGCACGTAAAGTCGATGGCTCACTGGTTTTGGGAATAAACCCCAAAACGCCACCTGCCATCAATTTAACCTTTCGCCACCATGACACTATCTTCAACTGCCTGAGATCACCGCGACGGCGGACCTCAGGAAAATCCTTACGAATTCGAATTCAACCCATACAATTCGCCACTGCCCGGCATATTTAAATTCAAGCAATAGTAAATCAAGGTCATTAATTACTGTTTAGGCACATGCAACGTCAATCCAAATCATGGGATTCGACGATGACAATTCTTGCTTTCTGCCCCCTCGCAATGCCACCGCCTTAGTAGGCGCACTTACGTAACAGAGGATTGCGTCATTGCGCATAACAAGGGGTAATCACTAGTCTATCCTTTTAAAATGTGTAAACGCTTTACACATTTAAAACGGTTTTCGATCAAATCATCAACCACACTTGATCAGCTAATGTACTTGTATCGCCAAGTTGATCATGTTCATGGCGGCAAATTTTCCCTCAGAATACGGGCGCCATGATCTTACCAGAGCCAGAAACGTTTTCGCGAAGCCCTTTACTGACCAACTGAAATCAATCTGACGTGGCACATTGGACCAATCTCCTGACGAAACAAATTGCTTTAATGATTGCCGGTCAACGAACTTCATCTGAGTCACGCACCGCGCATCGCACTGACATACACATAAATGCCCTGCTCCTTTGATGTCATGAGGGTAACCAACGATTTGGCTGCTTCTGCGACAGAAGGGGACCACTCCACAGGCGCGCTTGTTCACTAAATTCCGCCTGATAAACCTAACCACAATGGTGACCGGATTAACATTTCAAGAACAACCCACTCATCCATGCGACCGCGTAATACCCAACCAATAAAACTCGCCACCCCTCATGACGTACTCTATACCTGCCACATCTCACAAGTAAACACTCCCAACTAACCAATAACAATGTAACAACTCCAAAATAGGTGTTCAAAAACGCTCATGCATCACCCTATACCAAGCTTACGAGCCAATGCCCACGAACCAAACCGAATCCGCCACGGCCACCCATCACCAAACACCGACCACATCACAACCTGCACACCTTCGTTCTCCCCTGTACCCACGCCTTCTGCAACATCCCCCCCACGCAGGTTGCACACCAAACCAACAAACACCGCAAACCACACCAAGTACAAAGAACCCGGTTTGATATCGCCTTGCCACAATTACCGTGGCGTCAATCATCATGCCACCGGTTTGTTGCCCACCAGTGTCCACAAACTGGACAGGATGCGTTTCGATTCAGTATAAATTACCAAGCCAACCCCACGCTTACTGGATTAATCTAGCTCGCCACGACACTGACCAGCTAATGCGCTCAGAAAGAATTCACGAGCTTACTCTGAACGCCGTCGCTTCATCCAACACTTCGCCATCAAACATCGAATCTGTGTCTGAACCCCCCTCCTGACACCCCCCAAGCTCATAAACCAATCGGTCACACCCAAACCTCTATCACCCTACAGACCATTCGACCTGAATCCGGAACGGTCGACGCACATTCATACAAACAAGCACATGCTCACCACCCCTAGTCGCCACCAATATAGCTCCACCACCCAACACACCCAACTAACACCATGATCACACATCCGTAGCACCCGGTCAATCCCAAACCAACACTCGCCACCCGAACCTTGCACCAGAACAACATACATACTGGTTCCTCAAATCACAAACAACGTAACTCATCGACTCCACCTCACCACATCACAACCACATTACGCCCCACCAACAACAAGCATTCAGTTATAGACAACACGCCCTTTTAAGAGACAATATTACCTGTTGACCCAGAGGTATAAAGAATAAAAAGAGGGTCTTCCGCGTTCATAGGTGTCGCTAGACATTCTGTACTTTCGGTTTTAACAGCCGTCGCCCAATCCAAATCACGACCGTTCAAAACCAAGGCAACGTCTTTTTGGACTATAAACGAAATTCCACACAATCGACCGTTTTCAACAGATGGACACGCTTGATTTTCTAATGCCCTCCTCGACATTTTGTTTCAAGCGGCCACAATAGTTATTTACCCGCCTCGACGCACCATTCCATCCGCCGGGTAACAACCAACTTAACACCACAGCTTAGTTCAGCGCATCGGCAATAGCATGAGCAGAAAAGCCACCAAAAAATTAACGGAATGAATCGCACCCAATTCGAGCACATGCCAGCATGCGTAAACGGCTCTGAGGTATCATAGGGGCAATGTAAATGGCGACTCTATCGCCTTTTGTAACACCCTGACGTTTTAAAAGCCGTTGGCAAACGACCGACTTCTCGTGTAGCACTGATAAGTAATCGCGACTTCTATCGCTGCCCTCTCTGGTATCGCCTTCACAGTAATAGGCGACTATTGTCTGCAGAGGTTGCTAAATGGCGATCAATGCAATTATTAAGCCACATTAAGCTCACCATCTATCAAACCATTTAATGCTGACATCGCCCACGCTGAAAGACGTGTGTTTTACTTTGTATTAAGGTTTAAACCAATCTAAACGTTTTGCACTTCTTTCCCCAAAACCGTCTGGGTTTCAATCGATTCTTGATAGGCGTTTTTCAAATTCTGCTTGCTCACATTTTGGCATTTTTTGCCGCCTCATTTGAGGTTGCCGACTAGATAATGATTTCCATAACCCGCCCTCCATTAGTTAAATTTGTTATTCGGATGTGAGACTTACCTATAACCTGCCCCAGACAAGACCCACTATCATCCCACCTTAGTCTTATGAAAAAATACATTACAACACTCTCAAAGACCTTCACACAAAATTCGGCCATATAAGTGTAATCATACTATGTCTTAACATTATGGACTCCTGACCCCACACACTTCTCGAAGAAACCGGCCGAGAGAGCGATCCCAAATTAAAACCAACATCCCAGTACCGCACACCTGCTCCTTGAAATTTGCCACATGCAGACGCCTGACCAGCCTCGAATAAATTCCCAAACAAAAGCCTTTGTGTAACGACCCAAATGAACAATTCTCACACTCAAAAACAAGTTAGGCCAACACCCAACTCACAGACTCCACAAGGAAAATAATCCAAAACCTTCCTCATCAGTCATCTCAGATTTCCACACAATAGTCAGCTTTAGAGACCCCCGTGGCCAATACGCCAACAGCGACAAACGTCGGTCCCAAACTTCACAGACTCTATAAAATCCAGGCCCTCTTAATCTCACGCCTCTACCACCCACCACCTTGTTAGCCAATTGTAGCCCCCAACAGCACAACCCAACACACCACGCCCCCCGGTATTCCAATCACCTCACAAGCTACATCAGCCCAACCTCACCACAACACATTCCTTCAAGTCAACCAGCCCCAATGTACACGCAATGCAGCCACATCAACACCAACAATCAAAAAAGTCAAAATTCAATCAAGCCACCGTCAAACCCCGGGCTCAGTGTG